>Ga0302319_10000308_pt1 | contig 107332 bp, 92 predicted proteins | sample Bog_T0_2_FD_203319 | JGI IMG/M metagenome (GOLD analysis project Ga0302319, IMG submission 203319) | Peat permafrost microbial communities from Stordalen Mire near Abisko, Sweden - Bog_T0_2 | ecosystem: Environmental > Terrestrial > Soil > Wetlands > Peat | place: Sweden: Abisko, Stordalen...
TTGGGATCTAAAGCCACCAGACAAAGCTTGGTAGAACATGAACTCTGGGAGCGCGACCTTCAGGTTGGGGAGAATGCCATTAATCTGCTGGTTGAATGCAACTGGTACCAGGTTGATTCCAATCTTGCCCAAATTGCCAATGCAAGAAACCAATACCGACCTCGGTGGCAATACTCTCGCAACTTCCGCACCCAAAACCGATAGGTTGTCCTCGGACAATGACAGCGGACCGTCCACCAATTCAGGTGGCTTCACAAACGGCATATGTTTGCCGTACAGCTTCGTGTCGGCCTTCGGCGGCGTCGTGCCGGTGGCAGTTACAAACGCCTCGCCTACGGTTGTGTATTTCCACGCGGTCATAGCAGAGACCTTATTTTTGCCAAGATTCCAGCACTCTGCGCGTCTAACTTCACGATTTCGTCCATGATGGTCTTCGGGCTACGATGGACGACCTCTTCGCCGCCGTTCGGGTTCTTCACCGACAGGTCGAAAGTCGCGGCGTCCACCGTCTTAGCATCAATGGTCCAGCTCTTGTCCGAGTCGGCCTTCTTTTTCCGGAGGGCTACGAACTCCTTTAGGTCGTCATCGTTAAGCGCACTGGTCTTGCCCATCGTCCTGCCAGGGTCCAACTGGTAGTACCAGATCTTGCGAGTCGGCGACCCCTTCTCAAAGAACAGCACCACCGTCTTCACGCCCGCACCCTGGAACGTGCCGCCAGGGCAATCCAGCACGGTGTGCAGGTTGCAACTCTCCAACAACATCTGCCGCAGGCTAACCGAGGCGTTATCCGTGTTGGACAGGAACGTGTTCTTGATGACCACACCCGCTCGGCCGCCCGCCTTCAGCATCTTGATGAAGTGCTCAAGGAACAGGTAGGCCGTTTCGCCGCTGCGGATGGGGAAGTTCTGTTGAACCTCTTTGCCCTCCCCGTCGCCTCCGAAGGGCGGATTGGCCAGGATGACCTCCTTACGGTCCTTCTCCTGGATGTCCGCCAAGTTCTCGACCAGCGTGTTGGTGTGCATGATGTTGGGGGCTTCCACCCCGTGCAGCACCATGTTCATGATGGCGATGACGTAGGCCAGCGACTTCTTCTCTTTGCCGTAGAAGGTGCTGGTCTGCAGCGTCTTCAGGTCCTTGGCCGTCAGCCCCTTCTGCGCCCGCAGAAAGTTGTAGGCCTCGCACAAAAAGCCTGCCGACCCGCAGGCGGGGTCATAGATGCGCTCGCCAATCTTGGGCTGAATGACCTGCACCATGGCGCGGATGAGCGGGCGGGGCGTGTAGTATTCGCCCCCGTTGCGGCCAGCGTTGCCCATGCGCTGGATCTTCTCCTCATAGAGCATAGAAAGCTCAGCGCATCAATCTCTTCGATGACCTCGCGCAGGCGGTAGCCGATGCTGAACTTGCTTTTGATCTCAGCGAAGATCTCGCCGATCTTATATTCAATGGTGTTGGGCCCGCTGGCCCGCTGCTTGAAGCCTTGAAGATAAGGGAAGAGCTTCTTGTCTACAAAGTCGCGCAGGTCATCGCCAGTCATGGCCGTGTTATGGTCTATCTTGCCGTCTTTGCCCTTGGGCGCGGCCCATTCAGCCCATCGGTAGGGCTTGTCGAGAATGTAACCGTATTTCTTGCCGCTCAGGGCAGCCTCAGCGGACTTGTCCTGCTCTAGGCCGTCTAGGTACTTTAGAAATAGCAGCCAAGAGCTCTGCTCAGTGTAGTCTAGCTCGGTGGTGCAACCAGCTTCTTTGCGCAAGATAACGTCGATATTTTTAAAAGCCTGTTCAAACATGGCCATCCTATTGAAGTTATTCGCCTGTGCGGCAGTCCTTTGAATAAAGCTTATTTTCCATCTTTGCACAATGAATAACAAGAAAACTCTTTATTTAAAGCCTTTTTAAAGGGCATAAAAATAGCCCTCCCTGGGTGAGGAGAGCTGGCAGGTGCTTGGCTTGCCCCGCGCAAGGCCGCATTGTTGCTGACCACCTTGCCCAAGCGGCAGGTTGGTGTGGACTTAAACGCAGCTCTTAATGCACAAGCATCTTACATTCAAGCTTAGCCCAAATCAGGGACAATCTGTTGGATCCTGGATTTAAGGCGATCCTTTATGGGGCTATTGCTTGTTCCGAATACACCAGCACCTCTTTGGCAAGGCGCGTCCGCAAAGCATCCTTGGCCATCTCAAGGTCATAGTGCGCCTGCAAATTCATCCAGAATTGGGCCGAGACGCCAAAGAAACGCGCCAGGCGCAGGGTTGTGTCTGGTGAGATGGCGCGGTCTCCATGCACGATCTCATTCACCCGGCGCGGGGGCACAGAAAGGCCCTTGGCCAGGCGGTACTTGCTGAGGCCCAGGGGCTTCAAGAACTCTTCCTGCAAGACTTCGCCTGGGTGGATTTGGATACGGTTTTTCACAATTCTATCCGGCCTCGAATTTATCGGATACCTACCACTTCCAAGTCTTTGCAAATCTTCTCTGCCAGATAGTCATTGATCTCATTGTGCCTGGGCGCGGTTTGATTCCAGATGGCCTCCCCAGAATCAGATCATGCAATGTTTCAAATTTACCCCGGCCTCTTGCTCGATTCAACCGCCATTCAGCGTACCAGCCTTGGCGAATTCCCTCGCCTTCTGCACCAGCCGCTCGGCCGCGCCGGGGCAGCTGGCCAGGTGCAGGTGAGCGTAGGTGGCCAGGCCATTGGGGAGCAGCCAGCCTTCGCGGCGGTCAGGCTTGCCATCTTGGCGGATGAGCCAGGCAGCCGCTGCCTCTGGCCCCAGCCATTCCAGCGCACTGTGATGGAATTCATGGCCCCGCGCCGTCTCTCCAGCCGCCAAAGGCAGCGTGTCAGCAAGGGCCTGCGCCTGGCAGTAGCCAAAGTGCGAGAGCTTGCTGCCCATCTTCACCCGGGCCTTCAAGGCGCCCACCAGGGGCCAGGCCTGACCCTGCAAGTCCACCATCTCTTGGCACAAAAGCATCAAGCCGCCGCATTCAGCCCATGTGGGCAGGCCGCTGGCAATGGCTGCGCGCAGCTCAGCCAGCAGGCGGGTGTTGCTTGAGAGCTGGTGGCCGAACATCTCAGGAAAGCCGCCGCCAAGCAGCAGGCCCTGGCAATGGGGCGGCAGGCTGGCATCGCGCAAGGGGCTGAAGAAGGCCAGCTCAGCGCCCGCGTCTTTAAGCAGGCGCAGGTTCTCAGGGTAGTAGAAATGGAAGGCTTCATCCTTGGCCACGGCGATGCGCACGCGCGGCAAGGTTCGGGGAGCCAAGGGAGCCGTAAAACTGGCAGGCAGGGCCGTTGCCCCATCTTTGGCCGCTGCCACAATGGCGCTAAAGCTCAAAGTCTCTGCCATCTGCGGCAATTGGCCTTGCAAGGCCTTCAGCCAGTCCCCTGCCTCGCTAGGCGCGGTCAGGCCCAGATGCCGCTCAGGCAGGCGCAGGCTGGCCAGCTCAGGCAGCCAGCCAAAGCTCTTGAGGCCCGTCAATGCAAGGATGGCTTGGGCCAGCAGGTCATGGTGCCGCTGGCCCGAGCAGAGATTGAGCACCACGCCCAAAAAGCGCAGCTGAGGCTGAACAGCTTTCAGGCCCAGCACCGTGGCAGCCAAGGTGGGGCCGGCCTTGCGGGCGTTGAGGACAAGCAGAACTGGGGCATCCAGGCAGAGCGCCAGGCTAGCTGCGCTGTGGGCGCCGAAGCCGGCATGCCGCTTGCCGTCATACAAGCCCATGGCGCTCTCTATCACTGCCAGGCCCGCGCCAGAGCTGGCGCGCTCAAAGGCCAGCTGACAAGCAAGCTCGCCCATCATCCAGGTGTCCAGATTGTCGGCCTGGCGGCCCGCAGCCAGGCCCAGGTACTGGCTGTCGATGAAATCGGGGCCGGCCTTGAACGCAACAGGGGCCAGGCCCTGCTCTTTGGCCCATGCAGTGAGGGCCAAACTGAGCAAGGTCTTGCCCGAGGACGAGGCTGGCGCAGCGATGATGAGGCGCGGCACGCTCAAGCTAGCGCACCAGGCCAGCCAGCAGCAGCAAGGCCGTGGCTATCTCAGCCATCTCGCTGGCATAGCCGCACACATCGCCCGTCACCCCGGCCAGGCGCTTGATGGGCGCCTGCGACATCCACCAGCCAAAGGCGATGCCCAGTATCATGGCCACTGGCGCCAGCACAAAGGATAGCCAGTCTGTGGCCACCACCTGGGCAAAGGGCCAGCGGCTCAAGGCCCAGCCAAAGCCAAAGCCCAGCAGCACCAGGCTGCCCACAGTGAGAACCAGGCCCAGCCAAGCTTCATGGTCGCTGCTATGGCTGACAAAGGGCGAGCCCAGGCTGCCCTTCTTGCCCGCATAGTCTTGCGTGGTGCAGAGCAGGGTCTGGGTGAGCCGGCCCGCCACCAAGGGCAGGGGCAGGTACCAGACCAAGCCATTGGGCAGGCTGTCCAAGAACACGAACTTGGCCAGCAAGGCCAGCACCAGGCCCACAACACCAAATGCCCCGCTGGCATGGTCATGCATCACGGCCAGCATGGGCTTGCCGCTCTTGCCAGAGGCCAGGCCGTCCAGGGTGTCAGCCAGGCCGTCCAAGTGCAGGCTGCCGCCCATCCAGGCCCAGAGCAAGACCAAGACAAAGGCGGCTGCCTCGTCGTGCAAGCGGGTGGTGTCGAACATCATGGCCCAGTGCAGGAGCATCAGCACCAGGCCCATCAGCAGGCCCACCAGCGGGAACCAGCCCACCGCCTGCCCAAGGTCCTTGGGGCTGGGCGCCTTGCCGGACCGCAAGGGCAGGCGGGTGAGGAACTGCAATGCCAGCTTCAATGCTCGCATGTCATGCCTCCTTTTTCTCGAAAGCATCCTTGCCGGTCTTGTCTTGGCTCACGCCGGCGCTGTCAAAGGTTGCCATCTCTGCCACGATCTTGCAAGCCGCATCCACCAGCATGAAGGCCATGGCCGCGCCCGTGCCCTCGCCCAAGCGCAGCTCAAGCTGCAGCAGGGGCTTCAAGCCGAGGAACTCGTGGATGCGGCGGTGGCCTATCTCAACGCTCTGGTGGCCGGCCAGCAGAGAGTCCTTGCAGGCCGGGTCTATGCGATAAGCCACCAGGGCCGCAGCGCCGCTGATGAAGCCATCCAGCATCACGGGCATGCGGCGCTTGCTGGCCTCTAAGATGGCGCCCGCCAGCACGCCTATCTCAAAGCCGCCCAGCTTCACCAGCACATCCATGCCGTCCTTGGCATCGGCCTTGTTGAGGGCGATGGCGCCCTGGATCACAGCCACCTTCTTCTTCCAAGCCTCCACATCCAGGCCCGTGCCGCGGCCAGTCACCTCCTCCACCGGCAGGGCCATCACCACGGCAGCGATGGCTGCGCTGGGCGTGGTGTTGCCAATGCCCATCTCGCCCAGGCCCAGCATCTTGACGCCCTGCTTGGCCAGGTCTGCCACCACCTCGGCGCCGGCAGCCAGGCAGGCCTTGGCTTGCTCCAGCGTCATGGCTGGGCCGGCGCTCAGGTCTGCGCTGCCCTTCCCGCTGCCCTGCTTGCGGTCATAGAAGCCCGGGGCCGCGGCAAAGCTCTCGCCCGCCACGCCCGCATCCACCACCACCACCTTGGCTCCCGCATGCCGCGCCAGCACGTTGACGCCCGCGCCGCCAGCCATGAAGTTGAGCACCATCTGGCGCGTCACCTCGCTGGGGTAGAGGCTGACGCCCTTGCTGGCCACGCCGTGGTCCGCGGCGGCCAGCACAATGGCCTTGCTGCTGAAGTCCAGCTTGGCGCTGCCGGTGATGCCAGCCAGATTCACGGCCAGCTCCTCGAGCCGGCCCAGGCTGCCCAGGGGCTTGGTCTTGTTGTCCAAGATGGCCTGCATGCGCTTGGCAGAGGCCTGGTCAAAAGCGGGGATGTTCGACTGGGTCATGGGGGTCTCCTTTGCTGGTTGGATTGAATCCGGGAATGCGTCCAGGGCGCTCAAAACTCTATGCCCTTGCGGGCCGCTATCTTCTTCTCATAAGGGTGCTTGTGGGGCAGCATCTCGGTCACGTAATCGGCTCTCTCCATCAGCTCTGGCGGCGCGCCGCGGCCGGTGCACACCAGCTCCACAGTGCCGGGCTTGGCATCCAGCAATCTTGCAAAGGCCTCCCAGCTGACCGCCTTGTCGCGGAGCGCAATGTTCACCTCATCCAGCACCACCAGGTCCCACAGGCCCTGCCGCCATTCGCCTTCTAGCTGGGCCAGGGCCTCACGGATCTGGCGGGCCAGCTCAGCCTTGTCCGCCTGGCGGTCAAAGAAGGGGTGGCGCTGCTCTAAGCGCCTAAAGCTGATGCGGCCCGGGCCCTCGGGCGCTGGGCCATGCCAGGCGCATTCGCCCGAGGGGTTGCTGGCTGGCTTGTAGAATTGCAGCACCAGCACGCTCAGGCCCTGGCCCGCGGCCCTGAAGGCCAGGCCCAGGCCCGCGGTGGTCTTGCCCTTGCCCTTGCCGGTGTAGACGTGGATGAGGCCTTGTTCAAGGGTCACCAGAGCCTTCCCAGCAGGGCCAGCAAGCCCAGGCCCAGGCCCAATCCCAGGCCCGCAGTCGCCAGCATCAGAGCCACGGCCTGGCGCAAGGCCTGGGTGCTGAAGGTGTGATTCGCCTGGCCCAGATAGGGCTTTGGCGAGGCCACGCCCTGGTAATGGTTGAGACCGCCCAGCCTCAGGCCCAGGGCGCCGGCAAAGGCGGCCTCGGGCCAACCGCTGTTGGGCGAGGGCTGGCTCATAGCATCTGCCCTGGCCGTGGACCACGCCTGACGCAGGCTCAAGCCCAGCAGGGGCGCCGCCAGGGCGATCAATAGGGCGCTCAGGCGGGCCGGCAGCCAATTGAGCAGGTCATCCAAGCGGGCTGAGAGCATGCCAAAGCGCTCGTAAGCGGGGGTGCGGTAGCCCACCATGCTGTCTAGGGTGCTGACCGCCTTGTAGGCCAGGCAGAGGGCTGGCCCGCCCAGCACAGCGAAGAACAGGGGCGCCACCACGGCATCACAGGTGCTCTCAGCCACAGATTCCACGGCAGCCCTCAGCACCCCTTCTTCACCCAGATCTTGAGTGTCGCGGCCCACCATCTTGGCCACGGCCAAGCGGCCTGCGGGCAGGTCCCGCGCCTCCAAGGCCCGGGCCACGGCCAGGGCATGGCTGGCCAAGTCGCGCGCTGAAAGGCAGGTGTAGAGGATGCCTGCGGAAAGCAGCAGGCCCAGCCAAGGGCTCAGCCAGCTGGCAGACTTGCAGAGGCCAAACACAGCCCCCCAGGCAGCCAAGGGCAGGCCCAAGGCCAGCACCCCTCCTGCCAGGCCAGGGCTGGGGATAAGGCGCCTAAGCCTCGGCTCAAGCCAGGCAATGAGCTGGCCGAGCAGGCGGATGGGGTGCCAAGACCAGCCCGGCGGGTCGCCTAACAGGATGTCCAAGAGGGCTGCCAAGCCAAGGGCCATCATGCCAAGAGCCTCTTCAAGTCCAGGTGCTGGCGCAGGTGCTCGGCCCAGCGGTCCAGTTGAGCTTCTTGGTCCAGAGCGGGGATGTTGCGCTCTGCAAAACGCAACTTGCTGCCCCGGCTGCGGGCAATGCAGTCCAACAAACTAAGTGTGAAGGCGGGGTTGTCCAAGATGCCATGCAAGTAGGTGCCCAGCACCCGGCCATCCGGGTCCATGGAGCCCAGCACCGCCTTGTCCTTAGAGCGCCTGAGCCAGACCTTGTCAGGGCTAAAGACCTTGCTGCTGCCCTGATGGATCTCATAGCCCCTGACCTTGAAATGCCTTTTAAAAATAGCGGCCTCTGCTGAGCCTTCATGCAACTCTTTAACCTTGCCAAATTGAGTGTTCAATTGCAACAAGCCCAAGCCTTCGCCCCGCCCTGGCTTGCCTTCAATGCCCAAGCTATCATCTAAGACCGTGCCCAACATCTGGTAGCCGCCGCAGATGCCAAGGATATAGGTTCCTTTATAAGCCAATTCACGGATGCGCTGAGCCTCGCCGCTCAATTGAAGGTCCCAAAGGTCGACTAAGCTAGCCTTGCTGCCCGGTAGAATGATGAGATCTGGGTCTTTAAAAGGGCTCTTGGTACCCGGCTTGCGAAAGACCAAATGCAGGTCTGCCAGGCCTTCTAAAGCCTTCATGTCGTTAAAGTTAGATATTCGCCTATTTAGAATAACCTCTATTTTCAAAGCGTTTTTGTTTACTGTTAAAGTCTTTTTGCAAGCTAGGCTCAAGCTGTCTTCTTCATCTAAAACCAAGTCTTCAAGGTAAGGCAGCACGCCCAAACAAGGAATGCGGCGGGCCTTGAGCCAGGCAATGCCAGGGTTCAAGAGCCGACTGTCGCCTCGGAATTTATTGAAGATGACACCCCTAAATCGGGCTCGCAACCAGGCTGGCACCAGGGCCAGGGTGCCCATTATGGCGGCAAAGGAGCCGCCCCGTTCTATGTCCACCACCAGCACCCAAGGGGCCTGGCTGAAGCGGGCGGCTTCGATGTTAGCCAGGTCGCGGGACATGAGGTTGACCTCAGCCGGCGAGCCAGCGCCCTCCAAGACCAGGGCCTGATGGGCCTGGGCCAGGCGCTCATAAGCCTGCCTGGCCACCCGGGCGGCCTTGGGCCAAAAGCGGTAGTACTGCCGGGCGCTCAGGGTGGCGGCCACCTGGCCCAAGAGGATGACCTGGCTAGCCTGGTTGCCGACCGGCTTGAGCAGCACCGGGTTCATGTCGCGGCTGGGGAGCAGGCGTGCTGCCTGGGCCTGCAGGGCCTGGGCCCGGCCTATCTCCCCGCCGTCCGGGGTGACGGCGCTGTTGAGGGCCATGTTCTGGGCCTTGAAGGGCGCCACATCCTGGCCCTGATCTGAGAGGATGCGGCAGAGCCCGGCCGCCACCAAGGACTTGCCCACATGCGAGCCGGTGCCGAGGATGAGGAGGGGCTTGGCGCTCATGCCAGCAGCTCTTGGCGCAAGGCCTGGGCCAGGGCCTGGTTGGCCTTGGCTGTGCCGGGGTTCAGGCGCAGATAGCCCGCGCCCCAGGCGCCAAAGCTCTCGCAAGGCCGCACCAAGATGCCTTGCTGGGACAAGCGCTCTGCCAAGGCCTGGGCATGAAGGCCCTTGGGCAGGCTCAAGAGAAAATAGCCGGTCTGAGAGGGCAGAGCTTTGAAGCCCATGGCCTGCAAGAGCTTCAGCTGGGCCAAAAGGCTGGCCTTGGCCTGGGCCCTGGCCTGGTGCCGGCGCTTGAGGCTCTGCTGGGCCAGCCAGGGGCCCAGGGCCTGGGCCAGGCTGTCCACATCCCAGGGGTCTTGGTGCATAGCCAGGCACAAGAGCAGGTCAGGATGCCCGGTGGCCAGCCCTAAGCGCAGGCCAGGCATGCCCAGGCCCTTGGTCAGGGAGCGCAGCACCAATAGGCCCGGTTTGGAGCTTGCCTGGCGCAGTAGGCTGGCCAAAGGCTTCAGGGCCTGGGCTTCCAGGCTCTCATCCAGCACCAACACCGAGCCCTTGACGGCACAGGCCTGCCACAAAGCGTTGAGGCTAGCCAAGCTCAGCACCAGGCCAGCCGGGCTAGAGGGATTGGCCAGCCACAGGCTGCCCTGGCGCGGGATAGCCTGGATGAGCTGAGCTAGGCTGGGCCTTAGCCCTGGCTTGGGGCCAGCCAGGCGCTTGACCTTATGGCCACAGAGCACCCGGCCATAGCCGGGAAAGCAGGGGTCCTCCAGCAGCGCCGGCCCAGGCAAAGCCAGGCTGGCCAGGCGCAGGGCCTGGCTGGAGCCATGGGTGGCCAGCACGCTGTCTGGCGCCAGGCCATAGGCTTGGGCCAGGCTTGCGGACAAGGCCCGGCTATAGGGCTGGGGATAGGCTTGCAGGCGGGCCAGGGCCTGGCGCGCGCGCGCCTCTAAGCCAGGCAAACTGCCGCAGACTGTGGTTGAGAAATCGAGCAGACCCGGCCTGGGCAGGCCCTGGCTGTTGTAGATGTCACCGCCGTGCATCATCGAGCAGCCTTCCCCTTCTTCAAAGCCAGCGCCAGGCCCGCTTGCACGCTATAGACCTCGTCCGCATGCTTGGCCAGCAGCTGATTGGCCAAGCCATTGCGGTCCGCAAAGGCCCGGCTGACAGGGTGGCCTGCCACCCCGCCCAAGCCCACCTCATCAGCCACCACCACGGTGAGCCCCGCCTGGCGGCGGCAGGCCTTGGCAAAGACCTCGATATCGTCCAAAAAGGCCTCTGCCGGCCTTTTCAATGCCAAAGATGTGTACATTCCCAGCCCGTCCAAGAAGATGGCCTTGAAAGGCCTTCTGGCGGCCTTTTTCATGCATTCTAGCAAGGTATCCCAGCTCTCCCAGGTCTCCCAATGCCAGGGCCGTCGGGCCTGGTGCAGCTTGAGGCGCTCGGTCAATCCCTTGTCCAAGGCCAGGGGCCGGGCCGTGGCCAGGTAGGCCACGCTGCCGGCGCCGGCAAAGGCCTGCACCCTGGCCTCGGCCAGCTGGGACTTGCCGCTGCGCACCCCGCCCAGGTAGAGCACCAATCGTCCCTGCTTCATGGCTCCACCTCTAGATGCGCCATGTCGTTGTAGCATTCGACCCAGCGCACGCGGCCCTGGCTCATGATGCAGCTGAGGCTGGTGTTGCCGGGCCGGCCAAAGAGGTAGTACTTGCGCCAGGCTACGCCCGAGGCCACGCAGGCTGCCAGGCGCACCGGGCCGCCATGGGTCACCACCAGCACCGTGCGGCCGGCCTGCTCCTTCTCTAGCCGCGCCAGCATGCGGCGCATGCGGGCCATGAACACGGCCATGCTCTCGCCCTTGGGCGGCAGGCTGCTCATGAAGGGGTCGCGCGGCCGCTTGCTCAGCGAGGGGCCCAGGCTGGCCAAGATGTCTTCGATGCGCTTGCCTTCCCAGGCGCCGAAGCTGCGCTCGCGGGCCTCGGGCAGGGGCAGCAGCTTGAGCCCGCGCCGGCCCTTGAGCACGGCCTGGGCGGTCTGCTGGCAGCGCAGGATGTCTGAGGTGTAGATGGCGTCGAAATGGATGTGCTTGAGCCTGAAGGCTGCCAAGCGCGCTTGGCGCTGGCCCAGGGCATTCAAATGCGTGCCCTTCCAGCCCTGGATGCGGCGCTCCACGTTCCAGTCGGTCTCGCCATGCCGCAAGAGCCACATCACTGTGGGCTTGAGGCGGGCGTGCTCGGTGTGCGCGGCATAGGCGGGCTTTTTCACGTTGCTGAGCAATGGAACCTCTTGTTTAATTTCGGGCCCGTGACGGGGTGCCCTATGAAGGGAACGAGGAGGGTCCTTTCCGCTACTAAGTACCTCCGCCCCACAGGGGCGGCCATAATGGAGGATACCTCGGCCCGAGAAGAGGGCGCCCCGTCTACAGGGCCCGAAGGTGCTGGTGCCGTGCCGAGTCCCATGGCAGGGGCAGGGTGGGGCCTGGCGGTCCTCGCAGCCGGGATACCCCAAGAGTGGGGCCCCTCCCGCTCTGCTGCGGTCGCCAAACCCCACCCTGCCCCTGCCTTACATTGCACCCCATCATGGTCCCGTTTCTCGCGCGGCCCCAAAAAAGCAAAAACCGCCCGTGGTTCACACGGGCGGTTGGAAGGCGCAGCAAAGGGGCGCATCCCTTCCCCTTGCGACACGAAGGCAGAAGAGCGTTCACAACGTCCTAGGCAGGTCTCCTGGCTCACCCCTTGAAGGGGATTCACAGTGGCGTGTCCGCGCCCGACTCTCACGGGCTTCCCTATTCTCGGGGAGGCTTGCGCCTTCCCCGCACCTGGACGTGGCAGATTGTGAAAAAACCATAACCCAGGCCAGGGCCAGGGGCAAGCAGAAACTAAAAAGCCCTCTTTCAAGGGGTGCGCTTGCCGCGCTGCGGCAACTTAGCCGCGCAAACAGGCGTGCGCCAAGCGCATTTTGCCCTGGTATTGCTGGCAGGCAGACTTGGCAAGCTCTATGCATCACTAGAAGCCAGGAGCTGAGAAAGACACTCAAGCCCCACCATCCATCTTCCCACCTTTAGGAGGTCGCCATGAAAAAGACCATCATCGCCGCTGCCCTCGCCGCTTTCCTGGGCGGTTCCATCCTGGCCCTGGCCGCCGAGCCGGCCGCCAACAGCGCAGTGAGCAGCACCGCCAGCGCATCGCAGAAGGTCGCCAAGAAGCACGCCAAGAAGGCGCACAAGAGCGGCAAGCGCCACGCCAAGAAGGCCACCACGCCCACCGCGGGCGCCCCGGCCAGCACCAGCCCGGCTGCCAAGTAAGCAGGCAAGCAGGCAGCAAAAGAGAAAGAGCCTCCCGCAAGGGAGGCTCTTTCTCTTTGAAGGGATCTTCAGGGATTACTTCTTGGCCTTGGCATCCGCCGGGGCCACAGCCTGCTGGCCGTTCATCATCTGGCAGTTGGGCGGCATTCCCTGCATGCCCATGCCGCAGCCGCGCCAGCCGCCCATGCCGCAGCAGTGGTGGCAATGGCTGATGATCAGCATGCCAGCCAGGATGGCGGCCACGATCCAGCCCCACTTGCCGCAGCAATGGCCGTGGCCATGGCCATGCTTGCCCTTGCAGCAGCCGCCCTGGGAGGCGTTGCGGCGGGCTTCCAGGCGCAGGTTCTCTTCTTCGATGATGTTCTGCTTCTGCTCTTCGCTCAGTGCCATGGTGTGGCTCCTTTTGGTTGTGGATGGCTTCAGCGCCTCATTGCGCCGGGCCAATTTGTGGCCTAGTGGATAGATCCATCAGGGCGCGGATCTTGTCTGTCTCTAGCCCTGGGCCTATGAAGGTCAAGCCCGGCTTCAGGCCCGCTTCTTTGGGCCAGTCATGCAGCCTCAGCTGGGGCCCAGCCTTCTGCACCAGCACCGGGCCGCCGTCTGCCAGCTCCAGATAGCCCTTCACCCGCTCAACGCTGCCAGGCAGGCTCTGCAGGGCCCTCATCAAAGTAGGACGATCGAGGGCTGCCTTGGGTTCCCATTCTAGGCTGTAATAGCCGGCAAAGCTAGGATGCTCTGGGCCGTGGCTGGCCTTGCCTGCCAGGAGCAGGGGCTCTGCCAGCTCATGCTGCCAGGCCTCAGCATTCAGAGCACCTTCCACAGTCCAGGCCAGCCTGGCAGCGGGATTGAGGCCCTTGAGCCGCGCCCCCAGGCCCTCGCGGGCCGCCAGCGGCAGCCGCTCAGCCTTGTTGGCCAAGAGCAGGCTGGCCCAGTGGGCCTGGCGCTCGAGCAGGGGCTCGCGCCGGGCCAGCTCTGGGAAGCGGCTGGCATCGATGACCGTGACTGCGGCGGCCAGGCTGGCGCGCTCGCGGATGAGGGGGTGCAGGAGAGTGTCGAGGGTGTCGGCCGGGTCAGCCAGGCCGCTGGATTCTATGAGCACCCAGGCCGGCAGGGGGCCGCGGCTAGGGTCGAGCAGGCGCAAGAGGCCGTCAAAGAGCTCTTGCTTGCCAGAGCAGCACAGGCAGCCCGCCAGCAGCTTCAGCACATCCTGGCTGTGGGCGGCCAGGATGGCGGCATCCCAATTGACCGCGCCTATCTCATTGACCACCAGGGCCGCCCGCTCTTCCGCTGGCATGAGCCGGGAGAGGAAATGGCGGGCGAAGCTGGTCTTGCCTGAGCCCAAGAAGCCCGAGACAAGGATGATGCGGCAGGGGCTCAATGGTCGCCCTTGACCGCCTTTTTCACGCCCTCTTTGGTCTTCTTCAGGGCATTCTTCGTCCCTTCCTTGGTCACCTTCCAGGCCTTCTTGCTGCCAGCCTTGGTGTCCTGCCAGGCCTGCTTGCTGGCCTTCTTCACATCCTTGCCGGTCTGCTTCAGGTCATCCTTCACCGAGCCATCCGCCGCCGCGGACAGGGCCAGGCCCAGGCAGAACAGGCCAGCCAGCAGGAATTTGACGCGCTTCTTCATAGGGCCTCCATCAAGAGGGGCAGCATCGCCCAGGCACAAGCCTACCCGATGGCTGTGCCAGGCGCAAGGGCCTCTTCCACGGTGAGCGGCAGGCCCTTGGGCCGCTTGCCTTCGCTCAAGGCCTTCTCATAGAAGTACTTGGTGATGGTGGGCGGCTTGAGCCGGGCCCGCTCCAGCAATGGCACGTCGGTGAGGATCTCGCGCACCGGGCCATCGGCCAAGAGATGCCCCTCCTCCATCACCAGCACGCGGTCGGCCAGCTGGGGCACCAGCGACATCTGGTGGGTGACGATGAGGAAGGCGTAGCCGTGGTCGCGGTGCAGGTGGCGGATGAGCTCGATCAGGTGCTCGGCCGCGGCCGGGTCCAGGCCGTTGGTGGGCTCGTCCAGCACCAGCAGGGGCGTGCGCATGGCAATCAGGCCGGCCAGGGCCACCCGCTTCATCTCGCCGCCGCTCAAGTGGTGGATGGGCCGGTGGTCCAGGTGCTCGGCCTCGGCCAGGTGCAGGGCCACGCTCACGCGGTCGCGCATCTCTGCCTCAGGCAGGCCGAGATTTCGCGGGCCATAGGCCACATCCTCGCCCACGTAGTTGCAGAAGAGCTGGTCCTGGCTGTCCTGAAAGAGCAAGCCCACGGTGCGAAAGGCTTGGCCCGAGTTGCTGGCGTCCAATTCCCTGCCCGCCAGGCGCACGCTGCCCTCGTCAGGGCTCATGAGGCCGGTGAGCAGCTTGAGCAGGGTGGTCTTGCCGCTGCCGTTGGGGCCGCAGAGCGCCACAGATTCGCCCGCCTTCAGGCTGAAGCTGACCCCGGACACGGCCTCCTTGCCGTCATGGTAGCTGAAGTGCAGGTCGCGGGCCTCGAGCACCATGCCATTGCCCGGCACCGCCAGCGGCGAGAGGTCGCAGGCTTGGGGGCAGGTCTCGCTGCGCAGGATGTCTTGGATGCGCTGGGATGTCATGCTTCGGCTCCTCGGGCCTTCATGGCCTGGGAAATGCGCAGGGCGCGGTCATAGGCGCGCAGGAAGACCTGGGCCACGATGGTGCCGGTGGTGAGCAGGCCCTGCCAGCTGCGCTGGTAGCCGCCCCTCGCCCGGCCCGCGGTGCGCATAGCCGAGAACTCGTCCCACAGCAGGAAGATGTAGCGGTACATGAAGGAGAGGGTGTCCACCAGCACCTCGGGCACGCGGTACCAGCGCAGGGCCGAGAGCAGGCCGCCGAAGGGCGTGGTCAAGAAGACCAGGCCCACCCAGCTCATGTCAGCCAGCACGCGGCTGGCCACGCCCAGGCCCTGCAGCAGGCCCTCTCGGTACACGGTGAGGAACCCGATATGGCCGAGCGGCGTGGCGCCAAAGCCCAGCGAGAAGGCGGCGATGAGGCCCAGGGTGGTCCAGGCCGGGGCCAGCACGAACCAGGCCATCTGGCGCAGGGGCACCCTCGAGGCAAAGATGCCCAGCCAGGCGATGGCGGCCAGGCTCAACGACACGCGAAAGCGCAGCAGGGTCATGTTGCAGACCACGGCCACGGCCGCCATGGCCAGCTTGGCGCGGGCGTCCACGCGGCGGAAGCCGCGCGGACGCGACTGGAACTGCGATTCTTCGACCTTGAGCAGGTCGGCCAAGCTGACAGGTCCGGACATGGGTCCTCTGGGCTGGGGCGCAATTGATAATTAGTATCAATTACAGAAGATAGCAAAAGGCGCGCGGCCTGTCAAGCGGCCTAGCGCGCCTTCTGGTTCTTCTCCCACAGCTTCAGGCTCTCCATCACCTCGCGGGCGCTGGTGGCCTGGCTGAGCAAGGCCTTGGTGGACCCGTCCTGCAGAAAGTGCGCGGCCAGCGAGAGCATCTCAAGGTGCATGTTCTCCTCATTGGCCGGCGAGAGCATCAGCACCACGGCGCGCATGGGGTTGCTGGGCCGGTCGTCCACCAGGCCCTGGCGCGGCACGCCCATCAGCACCTTGGCGTGCTTCAGCCCCGAGACGCGGGCATGCGGCAGGGCCACGCCCTCATTGAGGAAGGTGGACCCCAGCGCTTCGCGCTCCATCACCGCAGCCCACACCGCGGGCTCGCCCAGGCCCTCTTGCCGGCAGGCGGCCTGCACCAGCTGGCGCAGGGCGGCCTCGCGGGTGAGCGGGCTGTCCCACACCAAAATGGAGCCCTCGCGCAGCAGGTCGCTGAAGCGCTTGGGCCGCGTGGCGCCGCTGTTGGGCGCGTCGGGCAATCCCTGCCTAGCCTCCTCCGCGTCCACCACCACCACCGTGAATCCCTTGGCTGCGCGCACCAGCTCATCGGCCACGGAATAGCGCCTGAGCAGCAGCAGCACCCAGCGCCTCCAGCGGGGCAGGGGCCGGGGCCGGCCCAGCACGATGTGGCCCACGCGGTACTCGCGGGCGAAGCGTAGGATGGTCTGGCTGGGGTCCTCGCCCTTGAAGGTGAAGACCGTGGCCCCCAGCTGGTTGGCCAGGGTCAGCGAGTCAGAGAGCTTGCGCTGGGCCTCGGCGTCGATCAGCAGCGGGTCCTCGTCCGGGGTCTGCACGTACAGGGCGTACCAGTTGCGGTTGAGCCGGCCGGCCAAGCGGGAGCCGTAGCGCAGCAAGGCCGCCTGCACCCCCCGCTGCCCGCCCAGGCACACCAGCACCTGGTCGGGCGCGCTTCCCGCCTCTTGCGCCGGCTGCTCGCGGCGCTTCAGGTCCAGCTGGGCCGCCAGCTCGCGCAGGGTCAGCTCGCGCAGCTGCTCGAGCTTGCCGGCCACGAAGAAGTTCTCCAGCGTGGCGGCCACCCGCTCCTGAGGGTAGATGTGCCCGGCCTTGAGGCGCTCTTGCAGGTCGGCGGTGCTCAGGTCGACATTCACCACCTCATCCGCCTCGGCCAGCACGCTGTCGGGGATGCGCTCGCGCACCTTGACCTTGATCAGCGCCTCCACCGTGTCGTAGAGGCTCTCCAGGTGCTGGATGTTGAGGGTGCTGATGACATGGATGCCGGCCGCCTGGATGTCGCGCACGTCCTGATACCGCTTGGCGTTGCGGCTGCCCGGCAGGTTGGTGTGGGCCAGCTCGTCCACCAGCACGACCTGGGGCTTGCGGGCCAGGATGGCGTCCAAGTCCATCTCTTCCATCACCACGCCCTTGTAGTCCTCGCGCCGCCGGGGCACCACCTCCAGCTCGCCCACCTGCGACACCGTGCCGGCGCGGCCATGCGTCTCGACCAGGCCCACCACCACATCGATGCCCTGCTGCTTGAGGCGCTTGGCCTCCTCCAGCATCTTCCAGGTCTTGCCCACCCCGGGGCCATAGCCCAGGTAGACCTTGAGCCGGCCGCGCTCGGCCTGCCGGATCATCTGTAGGAAGCGGGATGCCTTGTCCAGTTCCATGCCTGCCTCGCTCAGGGGTTCAAGCCGTCCAGGTCCGCGTTCAGCTCCACCACATTGACCGTGGGCTCGCCCATGAAGCCCAGGGTGCGACCCTTGGAATGCAGGGATATCTTGGCCTGGATGGCCTCGAGGCTCAGGCCGCGCGCCTTGGCCACCCGGGGGGCCTGCAGCTGGGCGTTGTCCGGGGTGATCTCAGGGTCGAGCCCGCTGCCTGAGCAGGTGACGGCATCGGCCGGCACCAGCGCATCGGCTGCCAGGCCGTTCTCGTCCCGGTAGGCCTTGGCCGTGATGGTGACCGAATCATACAGCTTCTGGCTCATGGGGCCAAGGTTGCTGCCGCCCGAGTTCATGGCATCCCAGCCGTTGCCGGCGGCCGAGGGCCGGGGATGGAAGTAACCCGCGCCCTTGAACTCCTGGGCGATGAGGCTGGAGCCCCACACCCCGCCCTTGCCCTCGAGCAGGGAGCCCTGGGCCTGATGGGGGAAGAGCGCATGGCCCGCGCCCCACACCAGCAGGGGGTAGATGCCGCAGCAGAGCAGGACGAGCCCCAAGGTGCTGAGCAGGGCGGCGCGCGCGATTTCGAGCAGCTTTGTCATGGTCACACCCAATGGAAGTGGTTGACGATCAGGTCGATGAGCTTGATGCCCGGGAAGGGGATGATGATGCCGCCCAGGCCGTAGATGAGCAGGTTGCGCCTGAGGATGACCGCGGCGGGCAGGGGGCGGAAGCGCACCCCGCGCAGGGCCAGCGGGATGAGGGCCACGATGATGAGGGCGTTGAAGATGACCGCGCTCAGGATGGCGCTGTCGGGCGAGCCCAGTCCCATCACGTTGAGCAGGGCGATCTGCGGGAAGGTGGCCACCAGCATGGCCGGGATGATGGCGAAGTACTTGGCCACGTCGTTGGCGATGCTGAAGGTGGTGAGCGCGCCGCGGGTCATCAGCAGCTGCTTGCCCACCTCGATCACCTCGATGAGCTTGGTGGGGTCGCTGTCTAAGTCCACCATGTTGCCGGCCTCCTTGGCCGCCTGAGTGCCGGTGTTCATGGCCACGCCCACATCGGCCTGGGCCAGGGCCGGGGCGTCGTTGGTGCCGTCGCCGGTCATGGCCACCAGGTGGCCAGCGGCCTGCTCCTTGCGGATGAGGGCCAGCTTGTCCTCGGGCTTGGCCTGGGCCAGGAACCCGTCCACCCCGGCCTCCTGGGCGATGGCCGCCGCGGTCAGCGGGTTGTCGCCGGTGATCATCACCGTGCGGATGCCCATGGCGCGGAAGCGCACAAAGCGGTCCCTGAGCCCAGGCTTGACGATGTCCTTGAGGTGGATGACGCCCAGGGCCCTGCCGTTCTCGGCGACCACCAAGGGCGTGCCGCCGCCCTTGCTGATGGTCTCAACATCATCCTCCACCTTCTTCGGCAGCTTGCCCTGGCAGAACTCGCGGATGGCATCGGTGGCGCCCTTGCGCAGGATGCGGCCGGCCACATCCAGGCCGCTCATGCGGGTCTGGGCCGTGAAGGGCACGGGCACAGCCTTGGAAAGGGAATCCAATTCCCTGCCCTGGATGCCGTACTCCTTGGCCAGCACCACCACGCTGCGCCCCTCGGGCGTCTCATCCGCCAGCGAGGCCATCTGCGCGGCCTCGGCCAGCTCCACATCCTTGACCCCAGGGGCAGGGAGAAAAGCCACGGCTTCGCGATTGCCCAGGGTGATGGTGCCGGTCTTGTCCAAGAGCAGCACGTCCACGTCGCCGGCGGCCTCCACTGCGCGGCCGCTCATGGCCAGCACGTTCTTCTGCACCAGGCGGTCGATGCCCGCGATGCCGATGGCGGAGAGCAAGCCTCCTATTGTCGTGGGGATGAGGCAGACCAGGAGCGAGGCCAGGGCCACCAGCCCCAAGTCCACGCCGGCGTAGCTGCCAAAGGGCCTGAGCGTCACCACGGCCAAGAGGAAGACCAGGGTGAGCGCGGCCAGCAGGATGTTGAGCGCGATCTCATTGGGCGTCTTCTGCCGGTTGGCGCCCTCCACCAGGCTGATCATGCGGTCCAAGAAGCTCTCGCCCGGGTCGGCTGAGACCCGGATGACCAGGCGGTCGGAGAGCACCGTGGTGCCGCCGGTGACCGCGCTGCGGTCGCCGCCCGCCTCGCGGATGACCGGGGCCGACTCGCCGGTGATGGCCGACTCGTTGACCGTGGCGGCTCCCTGCTCCACCTCGCCGTCCGCCGGGATGAGCTCGCCAGCCTCCACCACCACGCGGTCGCCCTTGCGCAGGCTTGAGGCTGGCACGCGCTGCTCGCCAGAGGAGCTGAGCTTGCGGGCCTCGGTGCTGGTGCGGGTGCGGCGCAGGGCGTCAGCCTGGGCCTTGCCCCGGCCCTCGGCCATGGCCTCGGCGAAGTTGGCGAAGAGCACCGTGAACCACAGCCACAGGCATATCTGCAGGGCATAGCCAAAGGGCTCGTGCCCCAAGCGGCTGCTGAGGATGGCCAAAGTGATGGCCGCGGCCGTCACCTCGGTAACGAACATCACCGGGTTGCGAGCCATGTGGCGGGGGTCCAGCTTGGCGAAGCTGGCCTTGAGGGCCGGCGCCACGATGCTGGGGTCGAAAAGGGAGCGGTTCTTGGCAGCCATGGTCACTCCGTCAGAACAAGGGGGCGCTGGAGTGGAGCAGGAAGTGCTCCACGATGGGCCCAAGCGCCAAGGCAGGCAGGAAGGTCAGGGCGCCCACGATGAGCAGGGTGCCCAGCAAGAGCAAGAGGAAGGTGGGGCCAGAGACCGGGAAGCTGCCCGCGCTCTGGGCCACCCGGCCCTTGGCCGCCATGCTGCCTGCCAAGGCCAGCACCGGCAGCAGCATCCAGAAGCGGCCCGCCAGCATGGCCACGCCCAGCACGGTGTTGTACTGCGGGGTGTTGGCAGAGAGCCCGGCAAAGGCGCTGCCGTTGTTGGCCAGGGCCTCGGTGAAGGCATACAGCATCTCGGTGAAGCCGTGCGGCCCGGCATTGGCCAAGCCGGCCTTGCCCCAGGCGCTGGTGCAGGCCACGGCCGTGCCAAGCAGGATGCCGGCTGCGAAGACCAGGCAGCTGATCATGGCCATCTTCACCTCAAAGGACTCTATCTTCTTGCCCAGGTACTCAGGGGTGCGGCCCACCATCAGCCCGGCGATGAAGACCGCCAGCACGATGTAGACCACCATGCCATAGAGCCCCGCGCCCACGCCGCCGAAGATGGTTTCGCTCAGCTGCATGTTGAAGAGCGGCACCAGGCCGCCCAGCGGGGTGTAGGACTCATGCATGGAATTGACCGCCCCGCAGCTGGCATCGGTGGTGACCGTGGCAAAGAGGCAGCTGCTGGCGATGCCAAAGCGCGCCTCTTTGCCCTCCCAGTTGCCCTCGCTGGACGCCACCCCGGCCGGGACCAGGCGCGGGTTGCCAGCCTGCTCGGCAGCCACACAGAACGCATAGCCCGCCAAGAAAAGGATGGCCATGGCCGCCCATACTGTCCAGCCATGGCTCTTCTGGCGCAACTGCTGGCCCAGCATCCACACCAAGCCAGCGGAGATGAGGAAGATGCTGAAGATCTGCAAAAAGTTGGTGAGCGGGTTGGAATTCTCATAGGGGTGGGCGGCATTGGCATTGAAGAAGCCGCCGCCGTTGGTGCCCAGCCGGGAGATGGCCACCTGCGAGGCCACCGGGCCCTGGGCCAGGGTCTGGGCCGCCTGCCCGGGCCAGGCGGCCTTGACCGCCGGCGAGAAGTTCTGCGGGATGCCCTGGCTGACCAGGAAGACGGCGAAGAGCAGGGCCAGGGGCAGCAGAAGGTAGAGGTGAACGCGGACGAGGTCCACCCAGAAGTTGCCCAGCGTGGAGGCCTTCTCTCGCGCCAGGCCGCGGATGACCGCGGCCGCCACCGCGATGCCCGTGGCAGCGGAGGTGAAGTTGTGCAGCACCAGGGCCACCATCTGCGAGAGGTAGCTCATGGTGCTCTCGCCGCCATAGCTCTGCCAGTTGGTATTGGTGGTGAAGCTGGCCGCGGTGTTGAAGGCCAGGTCAGGCGTGAGCCCCGCAAAGCCTTGCGGGTTCAGGGGCAGGATGCCCTGCAAACGGAGCAGGGCATAGGTGAAGAGCAGGCCCGCCAGGCTGAAGGCCAGCACCGCCAGGCCATAGGCGCCCCAGCCCTGCTCGCCGAGCCCGGCCGGGCCCAGCAGGGCCAGCAGGCCGCGCTCCAGCGGCTTGAGGGCGAAATCGAGCCAGGTCTTGCCCTTGGGGTCGAGCACCCGGGCCAGGTAGAGGCCCATGGGCTTTGTCAGCGCCAGCAGCAGCAGGGTGAAGACAGCGACTTGTATCCAGCCATAAGCGTTCATCAGAGCTCCAAAAGGGTCAGAACCACTCAGGACGGACCATGGCCAGCACGAGATAGGCGGCCAAGCCCAGGGCGATGATGCCAGCGACCACGAATTCCATCTTAGAGCCTCGAAAAGACGCGGATGAGGAGCGCGGATAGGGCAAAGAAGGCCAGGGAACCGGCCACGAACAGGGCATCAGCCATGGTCAAACCTCCGAAGGCTCTGGCGCCGGGGCGCCGGGGATCTCAAAATGGAAGGAACAGCCGCCCTCAGGCGGGCAATCAAGGCTCAAGCGGCCATGGTGCAGCTCGACGATCTCGCGGGCGATGGCCAGCCCCAGGCCCACCCCCGGGCTCTCTTGCCCTGGCACGCGGTAGAAGCGCTCGAAGACCCGGGCGCGCTGGTCTGCGCTGATGCCCGGACCGCTGTCGATCACGCTAAAGCGCACCCCCTCGCCAGCGGCTATCGCCTCCAGCCGCACCTTTCCGCCGGGCGGGGTGAAGCGCAGGGCGTTGGAGAGCAGGTTCGAGAACACATGCCCCAGCCGGCTGGGGTCCACCCCCACGCTGGGGAGGCCTGGGGCCAGGTGGAGCTCGAGCTTGACGCCCTTGCTGGCGAAGGCCGATTGATGCTCGCGCAGCGCCTGCGCGGCCAGCTCCTCCGCCGCCACGGGCCTCAGGTCCAGGGGCGAGCGGCCCGATTCGAGGCGCGAGAGGTCCAAGAAGCGGTCCACGATCTGGTGCAGGCGCTCAGCCTCCTCATAAGCGGCGGCGGCCAGCTCCTCCTGCTTGGCATTCAGCTCGCCCACCTGGCCCTGCTGCAGCAGGTGGGTGGCCATGCGCAGGCTGGTCAGCGGGGTGCGCAGCTCATGGGCCAGGGTGCTCAAGAGGCCGCTCTTCACCTCGTCCAGCTTGCGCAGGCCGGTCACATCCACCAGCACCAGGGTGGCGCCCACCGGCTCGGCCTCGTCCATCACCGGCAGGCAGTGCAGCAGGTAGAAGCGCTCCTCGCCGGCCTCAAAGACCTGCAGGGCGTCCTTGTAGCCCTGGGGCCGCACGGGCGTGGCGCCCTCCATGGCCTTGCGGAAGGCCTCGCCAAAGGGCAGGCGCCCGGCGCCATCCAGGGCCGCGCCCGGCTTGAGGCCGAAGACCCTCTGCGCCATGGGGTTGCTCAGCTCCACCCGGCCCAAGGCGTTGAGCATGGCCACCGCATCGGGCAGGCTGTCGATGGCCTGCTGGGTGGTCTGCTCCACGCGGGCCAGGCGGTGGTGGTCGTCGCGCCGGAACTCGCGCAGGCGGCTGGCCATGCGGTTGAAGGCCTCGGCCAGCTGGCCCAGCTCGTCGTGGGACTGCACCGCCACCACCAGGTCCAGGTTGCCCTTCTCCACCTCGTGCACCGAGCGGGTCATCTGGCGGATGGGCTGCAGGATCATGCGGCCCGTGAAGAGCATCAGCCCCACGCCCAGCAGCACTCCGGCGATGAGCAGGGTGGCCATCATGCCCTCGGCGCGGCGCGCTGCCTTGCCGGCATGGCCCTCCATCTGCCCCATGCTCTGCAGGTTCAAATCTGCGATCTGCCAGATCTTGTCGCGCAGGCTCTCCTGCCGGCCCGCGGGCAGGGCCCGCTTGGAGGCCAGCGCCTGCTGGTAGGCCTGCCAATCCTGGGCCAGGGCCTCGGTGAGCTCCCCTTCCCCGGGCTCGGTGATGTTGCGGCTCTGCAGCTCGAGCTTGGCGCTGAATTCCTGGATGGCCGCTGCCGGGTCGCCAGCGCGCCGCGCGCGGGTGTCGCGCAGGCGGTCCAGGCACTGAAGCATGCCGCGGCAGTAGTCCACGCTGTCGTAGTTGTTGCGCAGGATCAGCTGCATCTCGCGGTTGCCGCGCTTGAGCGCGGCCTGGCTCAAGCCCACGGCCACGGCCAGCACCACCAGCAGCAGGCTTATCCCGAGGTTGATCTTTGTCTTGAGGCTCAGTTTCATGGCTTATGGGACCTAGGGTTGCGCGTCATTGCCGGACAGGCTGCGGGGGTTGGTGGCCCGGGGCTGCGGCATCGGCTCTATCTTGAGCAGGCGCCAAGCAAAGAGCAGGAAGGCCCAGAATAGCACCAGGCACAGCAGGACCGCCAGGGCCTTGAATTTATTGGCCATTAAACGCTGGATGAATGGCTGCGGCATGACGGCTCCCAAAGGCGTGTGTAGCCTTGTATAAAGCCAGAATCATGCCAACTGCCAACTGAGGATTGGCTTGTTTTTAAATCGTTTTAAAGCACGGAGCCAGCGTTGGAATTGCAAGTTTTAATCCAAGCTCCCAGGCTGATTGCATTCTGCAATAGCCAAACAATGAGAAAAGCCCCGGCGCTAGCCGGGGCTTTTCTTGTCTTTGAGGCTCACAGCCCGTATTTCTTCCTCTTGCGCCAGAGCGTGGCTGCGTCGATGTCCAGCACCTGGCTAGCCTCTTCCAAGGAGCGGGTGCGGGCCAGCACGCGGCGGATATGGGCCTCTTCCATCTTCTCGATGCTGACCAGGTCGCCCGATTGCAGGGCGGGCCCCACGGCGCCGCCCATGCGGGGCGGCAGGTGCTCGGCCTGGATCTCGCCGCCAGCGCAGAGGATGACCGCGCGCTCCACCACATTGCGCAGCTCGCGCACATTGCCTGGCCAGGCATGGGCCTTGAGCCGCTCCATGGCCTCAGATGAGAAGGCCAGGCCAAGCTTGCGGTTCTCGCGGGCAAAGAAGCCCAAAAAGCCCTGCGCCAGGTCCTCTAGGTCCTCCAGCCGCTCGCGCAGGGGCGGCAGGTCTATCTGCACCACATTCAAGCGGTAGAAGAGGTCCTCGCGAAAGCGGCCCGACTTGGCCGCGGCCTCCAGGTCGATGTTGGTGGCTGAGAGCAGGCGCACATCTGCCCGCCGGCTGACTGCCTCGCCCACCCTCTCGTAGGCCTTCTCTTGCAGCAATCTGAGCAGCTTGGGCTGCAGGCCCAAGGGGATGTCGCCCACCTCGTCCAAGAAGAGGGTGCCACCCTCACAGGCCGCCACCCGGCCGACCGTGTCCTTGACCGCGCCGGTGAAGGCGCCGCGCGCATGGCCGAAGAGCTCGCTCTCGAAGAGCTCGGCGCTCAGGGTCGGGCAGCTGACCGTGGCAAAGGGAGAGCTGGCCCGCCGGCTCCAGCCGTGGATGGCGTGGGCCAGCACGCCCTTGCCAGTGCCATTCTCACCGCGCAGCAGCACCGTGGCCTCGCTGCCCGCCACCTGGTGGGCCAGGGCCAGCGCCCGCTGCATGCCCGGGTGCCGCGACTCTAGCAGAACCCCGGCCTCAGCCTGGCCCAGCGACTCCTTGAGGCTGTCCACCTGGCGCTCCAGCTCGCGCGCCCGGCCCACCTTCTCCATCATCAGCGCCAGCTCCTCCTGGCTGAAGGGCTTGGGCAGGTAGTCGAAGGCGCCCAGGCGCATGGCCTGCACCGCGGTGTCGATGCTGGCATAAGCGGTCATCACCACCACCTTCATCCAGGGAGACTGGGCCCGCAGCTGGGGCAGCAGGTCCAGGCCTGAGCTGGTGCCCAGGCGCAGGTCCAGCATGGCCACATCGAACATGCTGCGGCCGGCCTCATCCAGGGCGTCCTGCGGCCCGGCTGCGGTGTGCGCGCGGCAGCCCAGAGCCTCAAGGCTCAGCCCTAGGGTCTTGCGGATGTTGGGCTCGTCATCGATGACCAGGGCGCTGAGCGCTCTCATAATCCCTCCCCTGCATTTGCCGCTTGAGCCCGGCTGGGTGATGATAACATCCCAAGGCAGAACAGGCAAAGCGATTGAAGGGCATGAGGCGCTGCAAAGCCCTTGCTTCCCTACTGGGGGTCGCCATAGCGGTCATGCAGGGCGATGTTGAGGACCAGCACATTGACCATGGGCTCGCCCACCAGGCCGGCAAAGGGCGCGGCAGCCTCCTTGTCAAGGATCGCGCTAATCTCTGCGCGCAGCTGGGCAGGGTCGCGCTTGAGGTCCGCGGCCCACTTGCCCGCCACCCTGTCCAACTGATACTGGGCATTCTGCAGGGTGATGTGGGGGTCCAGGCCAGAGCCCGAGGCGGTCACCATGTCGCCGGGCACGTCTTGCAGCTGGGCATCCGGATGGTCCTGCCGCCACATGTCAAAGAACATGGCCTGGATGTCCGCGCCAGCTCTGACCGGCTGGATGCTCGTCACCGGCTTGCCATCCTTGCCCAAAACGGTGACCGCTGAGGGGAACATGCCCGGATGCTGCTTGGAGAAATCCTCGAAGAAGACAGTGGCCAGGTCCCCAGCCTGGGGCTTGGGGGTTGCGGGGTTGCTCTTGATGAAGAGCGCCACAGCCTCAGGATGGGCCGCAGACCAGGCGTCCACATAGGCTCCATGGCTGGGGTCTGCGCTCACCCAGCCGGAGGCCAGGCTGTTGTGCAGGTCCGCCCACTGGGCCAGCAGGTGCGGCGCGCCCTGGTATTGGTCGTGCTGGTACCAGGCTTCGATGTCCGGGGCGACCAGCTGCCCCGCCCTGGGCCCGGCCGAATACTTGACGATGGGGCCAAGGCTGCGGGCCACACGGTCTCTGAGGGCGTAGTTGGATGCGGCCAGCGCTGAAGAGGTGGAAGCCGAGGCGTTGTAGGAGGCCGCCGATGGCCGGGGCTGGAAGTACTCATCCTTGGTGAAGGGCTGGGCGATCATCAGGGAGCCGACGACCTCGCCCTTGGCATCCTTGAGCAGGCTGCCATTGGCCTGGAAGGGGAAGAAGGCCTGCCCGATCGCCCAGACCGAGAGCGGGTAGATCCCGCAGGCCAGGGCCACGGTGAAGGCCAGGAGCAGAAAGCTTTTGGATAGATTGCGCAGCATGACGCCGCCTCCTAGAAGAAGGGTCAGGCAACCAGGTGCAGAGCCACCATGGCCATGTCGATGAGCTTGATCCCGATGAAGGGCACGATGACGCCGCCCACGCCCCAGATCATCAGGTTCTTCCTGAGCAGGGCGTCCGCCCCCAGCGGCTGATAGCTGACGCCTTTGAGCGCCACTGGTATCAAGGCCGGGATGATCAGGGCGTTGAAGATCACCGCGGACAGGATGGCGGAGGTCGGGGAATGCAGGCTCATCACGTCCACAGCCTTGAGCCAGGGCAGGGTCCCTGCGAAGAGCGCGGGGATGATGGCGAAGTACTTGGCCACGTCATTGGCCACCGAGAAGGTCGTCAGCGCGCCGCGGGTCATCAGCAGCTGCTTGCCTATCTCCACCACCTCGATGAGCTTGGTTGGGTCGGAATCCAGGTCCACCATGTTGGCGGCCTCCTTGGCCGCCTGGGTGCCCGCATTCATGGCCAGGGCCACATCCGCCTGGGCCAGCGCCGGGGCATCATTGGTGCCGTCGCCCATCATGGCCACCAGCTTGCCGCTCGCCTGCTCCTTGCGTATGTAGGCCAGCTTGGCCTCGGGCGTGGCCTGGGCCAGAAAGTCATCGACCCCGGCCTGCTTGGCGATGGCCGCCGCAGTCAGCGGGTTGTCGCCAGTGATCATGACGGTGCGCAGCCCCATCTTGCGCAGGCGGCTGAAGCGTTCGGCCATCCCCTGCTTGAGGATGTCTTCCAGCACGATCACGCCGGCGACCCGGCCCTCCTCAGCCACCACCAGGGGCGTGGCCCCCCTCCTGGCCACATCATCCACCAGGGCTTCGAGGCTCGCAGGGACCCTGCCGCCGGCCTGCTTGGCGAATTTGACCACCGCGTCGGACGCGCCCTTGCGGATGCGACGGCCATCGGCCATGTCCACGCCGCTCATGCGGGTCTGGGCGCTGAAGGGCACGAACTCCGCCCCCTTGGGCAGTTCCGGGGAGATGCCCGCCAGCTTGACGATGCTCTTGCCCTCCGGGGTCAGGTCCGCGGCCGAAGCCAGGGCCGCCAGGGCAGCCAGGCCTTCCTGGTCCCACCCGGCCAAGGGCAGGAACTGTGTGGCATGGCGGTTGCCCACCGTGATGGTGCCGGTCTTGTCCAGCATCACCACGTCGATGTCGCCAGCCAGCTCAACGGCCTTGCCGCTCTTGGCGATGATGTTGGCCTTGAGGGCCCGGTCCATGCCCGCGATGCCGATGGCCGAGAGCAGGGCGCCGATGGTGGTGGGGATGAGGCAGACCAGCAGGGCCACCAGGGTGGGCGCATCCGTGCCCAGGCTGTGCAAGGGCTCGCTCAGGCCGAGATACCCGGTCATGTACTGCTCTGCGCTGTAGGCCATGGGCCAGAGCGGTATGATCACGATCAGGAAGATCAGGGAGAATGCTGACAGCACCAGGGTCAGGGCGATCTCATTGGGCGTCCGCTGCCGCATGGCGCCCTCCACCAGGGCGATCATCTTGTCCAAGAAGGATTCGCCCGGCTCAGTGGTGATGCGCACCACGATCTGGTCCGAAAGGACGAGGGTGCCGCCGGTGACGCCGCTCCTGTCGCCCCCTGCCTCACGGATCACAGCGGCTGATTCGCCGGTGACAGCCGATTCATCCACCGCAGCCGCGCCCTCGATCACCTCCCCATCCCCTGGGATCACTTGACCCGGCTTGACAACGACCAGGTCTCCCACGTGGAGCTGGGACGAAAACACCTTCTCCACCTTCCCAGCCACGATGCGAAAAGCCGCGGTATCGCTGCGGGTCTTGCGCAACGACTCGGCCTGGGCCTTGCCCCGGGCCTCAGCCAGCGCCGTGGCGAAGTTGGCAAAGAGCACGGTCAAGAAGAGCCAGACATCCAATGCCACGAAATAGGAGGTGGGAACCTGGCTGCTGGAAGAGCCGAAGGCTGCCTGGAGGAGATAGGCCAGGGTCAAGAAGGCCCCCACCTCCACCACGAACATCACCGGGTTCTTCCATTGGATGTCCGGCCTCAGCATCACAAAGGACTCGAGCAAAGCCTCCTTGAGCAGCTCGGGGGCCAGCAGGGACTTGCTCGCAAGCTTGCGCGGCTCCGCCAGCCCGCCCGTCAAGGCCGCATCAGTGGATTGCATCTCAGACCTCCCCAGGGTTCTCCCTATTTGGCGCTTCGGCTTTGGCGCCGAAGCGGATCCCGCTCTTGCTGTTAGCTTAGAACCTGGCCCCTTTGGCATGGTCATCCCCCGAAGGGGATGGGGCCGAGGTGCTCAGCCAAGGGCCCCAGAGCAGCCACGGGCAGGAACAACAGCGCCCCGATGATGAGGATGGTCCCCAAGAGCAAGAGGGCGAAGGTCGGCGTGTCATCCCGCAAGGTGCCCAGGCCAAAGGGCGTGGCGGTCTTCTTGCTGAGGCTCCCGGCCAGCGCGATGGGCGCTAAGATGGGGATGAAGCGGGCGAAGATGATCACCAGCGCAGTGCCGATGTCCAGGGCCACGGCCGTCGGGCCAGGGCTGGTGCTGTTGGCAAAGCCATAGGTCACGCCAAGGCCGTCAAAGGCCGACCCGTTGTTGGCCGAGGCGGATGAGAACTGGTAGAGCACCTGGGAGAATCCATGGGCGCCGGGATTGCTCATGGCCTTGAGGCCCCAGTCAGTGGCGGCGAACAGGCCGGTAGGGCCCAGGATCATGATGGGATGGATGAGGAGGGCAAGCATGGCCAGCTTCATCTCCTTGGCGCCGATCTTCTTCCCCAGGTACTCTGGGGTGCGCCCCACCATCTGGCCGGCGATGAAGATGCCGATCACCAGGAAGAGCAGGAAGTTGATCATGCCCACGCCCTTGCCGCCATAGATGCAATTCAGCCACATTCCCACCATGGGCGAGAGGGCCGCCAGCGGGTTCAGGCTGTCGTGCTCGCAATTCACCGCCCCGCAGGTCACATCCACGGTCATGGCCGCGAAGGAGGCCCCGGCCGAGGTCCCAAAGCGCATCTCCTTGCCTTCCAGGTTGCCCAAGTGCTGATCGACGGGCAGCCCGGCCACTGCCGGGGAGCTCACTGTTCGCTTGCCCCCCTGCGCCCCGGGCACCAGCACCTCATAGCTCCTGGCTTCGTGCGCGGTCAGGCCCGGGTTCGGCTTGAGGGCGTCAAAATAGATGGCCCAGGCCACGGTGCCCATCATCAGGGCCATCATCACCGCGAAGATGACCCAGGCGTGCCTCATGCGCCCTATCATGCGGCCATACATTAGCACCAGCGCGAATGGGAAGAGCATCATCCCCACGCTGGAGGCGAAGTTGGTCAGGGCCGTGGGGTTCTCAAAGGGATGGGCCGAGTTCATCCCGAAGAAGCCGCCGCCATTGGTGCCCAGCTGCTTCATGGGCACAAAGGCCGCCAAGGGGCCGACGATGACCGTCTGCGCGATCGGCTGGCCCGCGCTGTCAAGGCCAAGGGATCCGCGCTCCAAGGTCGCCAAATTGTGGGCGCTGTCAAAGGTCATGGGGCTGCCCTGCTGGACGAAGAGCAGGGAGAAGGCCAGGGCCACGGGCAGGAAGAGATAGGCCATCACCCGCCACATGTCCAAGAAGTAGTTGCCGATGGTCTTCTCGCTGCGAAAGGCCCTGATGATGGCGATCAGCGAGCAGAAGCCGACCGAGGCCGAGAGGAAGAACATCGGGAAGCAGAAGAAGAGCTGGCTGAAGTTGGAGAAATGCTGGTCCCCGGAATAATGTTGAAGGTCGGTGTTGGTGGCGAAGGAGATGGCGGTGTGCAAGATGGTTGAGGGGGCTAGCATGCCCCGGCCCAGCGGGTTCATGGGCAGCCAAGGCTGCAAGAGCAGGACCAGGAAGCCAAAGGTGTAGAGCACAAGGTTGAAGAGGATGAGCGAGCCCGCGTACTGCTTCCAGGTCTGCTGCCCGCTGTCGAGATGGCGCTCGATCCAGCCGAGCAGGCCCGGGGCCCTGTATCTTCCGTCCATCACCCAGGCCAGATAGCGGCTGAGCGGGATCGCTAGGATGGTGGTGATGACCAGCATGGAAATGGGAAGGAGCCACATGGCTTACCTCGCATTGAAAAGGGGTTCAAAACCACTCGGGGCGGATGAGCGCCACGAACAGGTAGACCAGGAGGAGCAGTGCGACTGCAGCGGTAATGTAGATCATGGGGCACCTCAGATGTTGTCGCAGGCTTCCAGGAAAAGGTAGCAGAGCAAGAGGCCCGCGAAGCCCAGAAGAAACATCGCGGGGATCCATATCGCCAGGTTCATAGCAAGCTCCGAGAATTGAGGGATGGTTCAAGCGGCCCTGCATAGGATTATTGCGAGAAGCATGCCAGGGCCGCCTCCCAGGAAAGCCGCGGTTTACAACGCGCCGTGAAAAATGAGATGGGCTTGAAGCGTGCAATCTGCACAAGGCCCCAGGACAAAAATGTAGGGGCGCTGGCCCGGCTCCCCATGCGCAAAGAAGGGGCATCCTCTCGCGAGGATGCCCCTTCTTTGATGCGCCATGCTCCTTGAACAAGCTAGATCCAGGGAGCTCTCATGCCTTCCTTTGCGCGATGGCCAGGCCAGCCTGGGTGAGGGTGCCGCCATTGAAGAACCGGAAGCTCAAGAGCTTCTCGCCGATCAGATGGTTGGCCACCAGCTCGGTGAGCGTCTCATCCATGCCCAGCTCAAGCCCCAGCTCGTCCCATACCAGCACCTTCTCGACATCCCCCGCGCTGGCCTCATAGGCCTTGCGCAAGTAGCGGTCGCGGTCTGCTTTTCTGACGTTGATGGCCATGCGGTCCCTCAGGGGATCTTCTGGATGGCGGTCAGGGGATAGCCCTGCTCGGTCTTGGTGAGAGTGAAGCTGACCTTGTCGCCAGGCTTGATGCCCTTGGCGAGATCAGGGTCGGCCAGCTCAAAGGGCATGGTCATGCCCTTCATGAAGCCCGGGAAGTCCTGATGCTGGATGACCAGCACATTGGGCCTCACCTCCACCACCACGCCGGTGGTGCTGTGGGTCTCCGCCGCGGGCGCCGCGGCCTTGTTGCAGCCAGCCAGCAGCGCCAGGCCAAGGGTAAAGATGCAGAGGATGTGCAAGAGCGTTCGCTTCATTGTGCCTCCTTGAGTTCGCGGCTTCTCCAAAGGTAATACACCGCGGGGTAAACTGCCAGCTCCAAAAGGAAGCTGGAGAAGAGCCCGCCCACCATGGGCGCGGCGATGCGCTTCATCACGTCGCTGCCAGCGCCCGTGCCCACCATGATGGGGAGCAGCCCTATGAAGGCGCAGGCCACGGTCATCACCTTCGGCCGCACGCGCTTGACCGCACCGTGATAGATGGCCTCCTTCAGCTCCGCGTGGCTGTTGAGCCGGCCCTCGCGCGCGGCGATGTCATGCGACAGGTCCAAGTAGAGCAGCATGAAGATGCCAGTCTCGGCATCCAGCCCGGCCAGGGCTATCATGCCCACCCAGGATGCCACTGAGAGGTTGTAGCCCAGGGCCAGCATCAGCCAGACCGCGCCCACCAGCGAGAAGGGCACGGCCGCCAGCACCAGCAAGGTGCGGGCCGCTGAGCGGGTGTTCAGATAGATGAGCAAGAAGACCAGGGCCAGGGTCAGCGGCAGCACCAGGGTGAGCGTCTGGCGCACCCGCTGCATGTTCTCCCACTGACCGCTCCACTGCAGGCTGTAGCCCTGCGGCACCGCCACATGCGATCCCACCCTGGCGCGGGCCTTCTCCACGAAGCCGCCGATGTCCGAGGCATCGGTGTCCACGTACACGAAGGCGGAGAGCTTGCCGTTCTCATCGCGCAGCATGCCCGGCCCCTCCTTGAGCCGCACCTGGGCCACGCTGCCCAGGCTCACGCTGTGGCCCTCCGCATTGGTCAACAGCACGGCCTTGACCCCGGCCACGTCCTGCCTCAGCTCGCGGGCATAGCGCACGTTCACAGGGTAGCGCTCCCTGCCCTGCACCTGGGTGGTGACATCCTCGCCGCCCAAGGCCGCGCCCAGGGTCATCTGCGCCTCGGCCACGCTCAGTCCGTGCCGCGCCAGGGCCACGCGGTCCCAATCCACGTCCACAAAATAGCCGCCCGCAGCCCGCTCAGCGATCACGCTGCGCACGCCCGCCTGGCCATGCAGGGCCCGCTCAATGGATTCGCCCAGGCTCTGCAGCACCGCCGGGTCTGGCCCCAGCACCTTGATGCCGATGGGCGTGCGGATGCCAGTGGAGAGCATGTCGATGCGGTTCTTGATGGGCATGGTCCAGATGTTGGGGATGCCGGCGAACTGCATGGCATGGTTCAGCTCAGCCACCAGCTCGCGGCTGTCCTGGCGGTCGGGCCAGGCCCAGCGCAAGAGCGGCTTGAAGGGCTCCGGCATCCAGGAATACCAGCGCCGCTTCTCGGGCCACTGCTCCTTGGGCCGCAAGAGCACGGTGGTCTCCACCATGCTGAAGGGCGCCACATCCGTGGGCGTGTCCGCCCGGCCGGCCTTGCCAAAGACCCTCTCGACCTGGGGAAAGCTCTTGAGCAGGGCGTCCTGCCGCTGCAGCACGCGGCCCGCCTCGGTCACGGACATGCCCGAGAGGGCGGTGGGCATGTAGAGCAGGCTGCCCTCATCAAGGCTGGGCATGAACTCGCTGCCCAGGCTCAGCCAGGCCGGGATGGTGAGCAGCAGCACGCCCAGGGCCAGCAGCACGGTCCTCCAGGGATGCGCCAGTACCCAGTCCGCCACAGGATGGTAGAGCTTGAAAAGCAGGCGCGAGACCGGGTTGTCCTCCTCCTTCTCCAGCTTGCCCACCACCACCGCGTTGGCGGCCTTGCTCAGCCAGGCGGGCTTAAAGCTGTAGCCCTTAAGCCGGATGAAGGCCAGCCGCATGGCCGGGTCCAGGGTGATGGCCAGCACCGCGGCCAGCATCATGCTCAGGTTCTTGGTGAAGGCCAGGGGCTTGAAGAGCCGGCCCTCCTGATCCACCAGGGCGAAGACCGGCATGAAGCTCACCGCGATGACCATCAGCGAGAAGAAGCTGGGCCTTGCTACCTCTTGGATGGCCTTGATGAGCACCGGCTCATGCCCACCGGGCCGGCCCGCCGCGTCCCACTCCTCCAAGCGCTTGTGGCTGTTCTCCACCACCACGATGCTAGCATCCACCATGGCGCCGATGGCCACCGCGATGCCAGAGAGGGACATGATGTTGGCCGGCACGCCCAGGTAGTACATGGGGATGAAGGCCAGCAGCACCGAGACCGGCAGCGTGATGATGGGGATGAGGGCGCTGGGGATGTGCCAGAGGAAGAAGAGGATCACCAGGCTGACCACCAGCATCTCAAGCCCCAGGTCGTGGCGCAGGTTGTCCAGGGCCCGGTGGATGAGGTCGCTGCGGTCATACACCGTCACCACCTGCACGCCCTCGGGCAGGCTGGCCTTCAGCTCCTCCAGGCGCTGCTTCACGCGGGCGATCACCTCGGGCGCATTGGAGCCCTGGCGCATCACCACCACGCCGCCCACCACCTCGCCCTCGCCATCCAGCTCCGCCAGGCCGCGCCGCATGTCCGGGCCCCAGGCCGCCTGGGCCACATCGCCCATCAGCAGGCTGGCCCCGGTCTTGGCATCGCTCCGCAGCGGGGCGTCCAGATAGTCCTGCAGGCTCTTGGCATAGCCGTGGCCACGCACCATGTATTCCGCGCCGCCGAACTCCAGCAAGCGGCCGCCACCCTCTTGATTGGCATCGCGCACGGCCCGCGCCACATCCAGCACGCTCACGTGCCGGGCCTGCAGCTTGAGCGGGTCCACGGTCACCTGCACCTGCTTCACAAAGCCGCCCACCGGCGCCACCTCAGCCACCCCCGGCAGGCTCTGCAGCTGAAAGCGCAGGTCCCAGTCCTGCAGGCTGCGCAGGTCGGCCAGGCTGTGCTCGCCGCTCCTGTCCACCAGGGCATACTGGTAGACCCAGCCCACGCTGGTGCCATCCGGCCCAAGCTGGGTGCTCACGCCCTCAGGCAGCTGGCCCTGGATCTGGCTCAGGCGCTCCAGCACCCGGCTGCGCGCCCAGTAGAGGTCGGTGTTGTCCTCAAAGATGACATAGACATAGCTGTAGCCAAAGTCCGAGAAGCCGCGGATGGCCTTTACCTTGGGCGAGCCCAGCAGAGCCTGGATGATGGGGTAGGTGACCTGGTCTTCCATCACATCCGGGCTGCGGTCCCAGCGCGAATAGATGATGACCTGCGTGTCAGAAAGGTCAGGGATGGCATCCAGCGGGATGCGCTTGAGGCACCAGCCGGCCCACAGGGACAAGGCCAGGGCCATGCCCAGGGTCAGCCAGCGGTTCTTGGCGCACCAGGCGATGAGATTATCGATCATGTCCGTCTCCTATGCCCTAGGGGCTCAGAACTGCTGCACCGCCGCCTGAAAGCGGCTCTCAGAATCGATGAGGAAATTGGCCTGTGTCACCACCCGCTCGCCAGCCGCCACGCCCTGCAAGATCTCGACCCGGCCATTGCCGTGCTCGCCAAGGCTCACCTGCCGGGGCTCAAAGCGGCCTCCCTCCTTCTCCACGAACAAGACTTGCCTGAGCCCGGTGTCGATGACCGCGTCCTCGGGCACGCTGAGCCGCTTGCCCAGGCTCAGCTCCACGCGGGCTTCCACGTAGACCCCATCCCGCAACCAGGGCTGGGCCAGGGCTGCGCTGAGGCCCACCCCAAAGGTGCGAGTGAGGCCATCCAAACTGGCATCCACGCTGCGCACCGTGGCGCTCACGCTCTGGCCCTGGGGCCCCAGGAGCTGGGCCTTGAGCCCTGGCTTGAGCGCGCCCGCATCCTGCTCAGCCAGCTGAGCCAGCACCAAGGTGCCACCCTTGGCCACCCCGGGCAGTCGCAGGGTGCGGCTCATGGCCTGCGCGGTCACGGTCTCGCTGGCCACGCCGATGAGCTGGCGCCGCTCGGGGCTCAAGGTGAATGAAGCCTTCCCCGGCACAGCGTCATCCTGGGGCAGGATAGGCTTGAGGCCCAGCCTCTTGACGAGCGGGTCATCCGCGTCCAGCTGCCGCTCCTCCAGGTCCATGTGGCAGATGGGGCAGATGCCCGGGTGGTCCTGGATGACGTTGGGGTGCATGCTGCATTGCCATATCGTCACCTTGGCCCCGGCCAGGGCCGCTGCCGGCGCTGCCGCTGGGAGCCCATGCAAGCGCCAATAGAGCGCGCCCACGGCCAAAGCGGCCAAGGCGATGAGGATGAGGGCCCAGCGCATCGTTTTCATGGTCATTCTCCCGTCAAGCGGAGGAGGGTGGCATCCAGCAGGCCCAGCTGGGACTGCAGCATCAAGGCATCAAGATTCATGGACTGATAAGCTAGCACCGCGCTCAGCGCATCGGCCACGCCCACGCTGCCGGCCCGGTAGCCGGCGATGCCGCGCTCGCCGGCTTGCTGGCTCAAGGGCAATATCTGCTGCTGAAAGCGGCGCCATTGCTCTCGGCCGGCCTGGCGCTTTGCCCAGGCGCTTTCAAAGGCCTCCTGGCTGGACAAGCGGGCGCTGGCAGCCATGCTCTGGGCCGCCGTGGCCTCATGCCCGGCCGCAGAAGCCTCGCCCCAGGGCCGGGTGAACCACAGCGGCACGGACATGCGGGCCATGGCCATGCCCGAGGCCATGCCAGACTGGTCCTGCATCAGGCTATATTGCAGCATGAAGCTAGGCAGCCAGCCCGCCAAGGCCACCTCTTGCCGGGCTTGGCTGGAGGCCAGCGCTGCCAGCGCCTCTTTGACCTCTGGGGCAGCGCTGAGCGCCTTCTTGAGCAGGGCGCCATGGTCATCCCCGGCCTGGAAGAGCTCTTGCTCTCCGGCAAGGGCCAGCTCAGGCAGCGCTGCCGCCGCGCCCAGGCCCATCAATCGCTTGAGCGCCTGGCGCGCGGCCCAAGCGTCAGCATCGGCGCTGGCCAGGGCGTTCAAAGCCGCGGCCTGCTGCATGCGGGCCATGGGGTCCATCAGCTGGGCCATGCGGTCCGTGGCGCCAAAGCGATCGCGCTCTTGGGATAGGGCAACCAGCTCGCCCAGGCTGGCCGCGGAGCGCGAGAGCACCTGGGCAGAAGCCTGGGACGCCTCCAGCTCCCAATACATGCGCCGGGCCTCCAGGCGCTGATCCGCGCGCACCCGCTCCAGGCTGGCGCGCTTGGCATCCGCCTCAGCCCCGGCTTGGCGGCTGGCCAGCAACTGCTTGCCCGGGAAGGGCAGCTCCTGGATCAGGTCCAGGCTGCGGGACTGGGACTGGCTCAGGTCCAAGCCTGACCTGGGGAAATTGTTGAAAGTGACCCCCACCTGGGGGTCGGGCAGGGACCAGCTGGCCAGCACCATGGACTGGCCGGCTTCGGCCATGGCCCGGGCCGCCGCGATCTCAGGGTTGTTGCGGTCCACCTGCTGCAAGACTTGATCTAGGCTCAAGCCGACCCCAGGGGAGGCTTGGGCCCGCAGGGCCAGGAACAGGGTCAGGAATAAGCTCATCATGCCAGCACCCGAAAGAGTCCTCCGGGCCGGGGCGACCCCAGCCCAGAGGCGCGCCTCACTTCTTCTCAACCAGATCCATGCCGCACTTGGGGCAGCGGCCGGGTTGATGGCTGATCACCTCAGGATGCATGGGGCAAGTATAGGTCTTGACCACGGCCTGGGCAGGCTTGGCCTTCTTGGGCTTATGGGCCTTCTTCACAAGAGCAGGCTTGGACGCAGCCGCGGCCGTGGCGCTGCTGGCCTGGGCTGTGGCGCTGGCATCTGCCAAGAGGCTTGAAAAGGGGAAAAAGCTGATCAGAGCGAGCAGGAGGAGCTTCTTCATGTTGACCTCGGAGAAAAGGATGAACGACAGCGAGCCCTGGCGAGCCAGGGCGGGCAATATCAAGGGCGATCGAGGGGACTTTAGGCTATGGGGTCAGGCAGGGGGAGCTTGCGCGAAAGGCAGGCGCAAGCCAGGTCTTGCAGGCAGGCTAAAGGCCTGGGGGAGGGCCGCCATGGGATAGGCGGGGTCTTGCAGGGTGAGGCCAAAGGGGGAAAGAGCCAGGCAAGCCTGGCTGGGCAAGGCTTTCGCAGCGGCTTTGAGAGCCAGGGCTTCGGGAGCCTGGCGCAGGCTGAAGTCGCCGCAGGTCTTCTCTTGGCGCAGGTCCGCGGCATGCGCGCCGCGGCTGGCCAGGGCCTGGCGGTCCAGCTGGCAGGCCTGGCGGCAGAATTCACGGCCCTGGGCCGAGAAGCCGGCCATGCAACGCGCCGAGCGCCAATCCAGGCTGGGGGCCTGAAGGGCCAAGCAGAGCAGCAGCAGGATGTGGGTGAGCGCGCGCATGGCATGCCTTGAAGGAAGATGACCCTATCCTACACTACGCAGAGCCCGCCCCAAAGTTCTAAATTCAGCGCTTGCGGCTGGGCGAGCCGAAATAGTAGCGCGCGCCAGCCACGAAGCCATCCAGGGCCGGCGTGCCAAAGCTAGGCGTGCACTGCACGCTGGGCGCCCACTCCACAAAGGCGTCAAAGGGATGCTTGGGGAAGAGGAAGTTGAGGCCCGCCACGCCGCGCACGCCGGACATGTCGAGGGCATTGGTGTTGTTTTTGCCATTGACCTGGTTCCAGCGCAGGCCCCAGACCCCGCCGCCAAAGTAGAGGGGGCAGTTGTAGGCGAAGATGTTGTGCTTGCCGAAGATGTAATACTTGTGGAAGACCAGGTCCAGGCTGCCGCCCAGGCCCACAGCTTGGCCAGAGGGCAGGCCCAGCTCAAGGTCCGCCGCCCACTGCCGGTCGAACCAGTACTTGGCCGTGAAGCCGGTGGGGTTGCCTGCCATCACGCCTATGCCCAGCTCTTCGGCGCGGTCCGCCACCGGGATGGATCGCTGGTAGTCGGCAGCCGCCAGCGGCGCGGCCAGGCAAGCGGCCAGCAGCAACAGCCATGGGCTCCTGCGGTTCTTCATCAGCACAACCTCCTCGGTCATTGTCCCAGCACCGTGCGCAGGGTCTCGCGCAGCTGGGCTATCTCATAGGGCTTCTGCAGGCTGGCCATGAAGCCATGCCTCTGGATGTCCTGGAGCACTCCCTCTTCTGTGTAGCCGCTGCTCACGATGCCCCGCGCAGCAGGGTCCAGCTCAAGCAGGCGGGCCATGGCTTCCCTGCCCCCCATGCCGCCGGGGATGGTCAGATCCATGATCACGGCCTGGAAGGGGCGGCCCTGCTCCTGGCCGCGCCGCCACGCCTCCACAGCCGAGCGGCCGTCCGGCGCGCCCTGCGCCTGGTAGCCCAGGGTCTCCAGGGTCAACACCAGCGAGTCGCGCACATCCGCCTCATCGTCCATCACCAGGATGCGGGCGCTGCCGCCCTCGGGCGGCGCCGCCGGGGCGGCCGGATGGAGCTCGGCGCGGCTGGCCTGGGGCAGGGCTGGAAGGTAGAGGGTGAGCACTGCGCCGCCCTGGGGGCTGTTGCTGGCGGTGATGGCGCCGCCATGCCGCTCGAGCACGCTGTAGGCGATGGCCAGGCCCAGCCCAGTGCCGCCGCTCTTGGTGGTGAAGAAGGGGTCGAAGATGTGCGGCAGCAGGTCCTCAGGGATGCCCTGACCCTGGTCGCTGAAGGAGGCCCACACATAGGGCCCCTCAGCCAGGCTGGAGGGCAGCGGGCGGCCGGGCGCCAGGTTGCCCGCCTCCACCTGCAGGGTGCCGGCCCCTGCCATGGCCTGGCGGGCATTGATGACCAGGTTGTCTATCACCTGGGCCACCTGGCTCACATCCATGGAGCAGAGCCAGAGGTCTGCAGCCAGCGCCAGGCGCGGGCGCACGGCAGAGCCCGACAGCGAGAACTCGACCTCGCGCTTGATGAGGTCTCCCAGGTCAGCCACCCGCTTGAGCGGGGCCCCGCCCTTGCTGAAGGTCAGCAGCTGCTGGGTGAGGTCAGTGGCGCGATGGCCCACTGCGGTGCCCTTCTCCAGGCAAGCCCGGGCGCGCTCCAGCTCCCCCTTGTCCAGGGCCACCCGCCCCACCTCCAGGTAGCTGAAGAGCCCGGCCAGCAGGTTGTTGAAGTCATGGGCGATGCCGCCGGCCAGCACCCCCAGGTTCTCGAACTTCTGCATGCGCCGCACCTGCTCGTCCATGCGGCGGCGCTCATCCATCAGGCGCTCGCGGGCCTCGATGTCCTCCTGCAGGGCCTGCAGAAGGTTGTTGGCGGCCCTGGAGAGCCGCGAGACCTCGTCGTTGCCCGCCTCGGGCGCCCGGCGGCTGAGCTCGCGGGTACTCTCGACCAGGGCCAGGTGGTCATGCAGGGCCGAGAGCCGGCTGAGCACCAGGCGCTGCAGCAGGGCCATGGCCAGCAGGCCGATGGCCAGCATGCCCAGTGCGAAGCTGGCAAGGAACCAGACCAGGGTGTCGATGAAGTTGCCGCGCATGTCGCGGTGCAGGGCCACTTGGGCGGTCAGCAGGGGCTGGCCGAAGACGTCCTCGTAGAGCCGCAGGCCCAGGATGCGCTGGCTGTCCACGGCGCGCACGCCCACGCGGCTGGGCATGTCCACGGCTGAGGCGTCAGATGCGGGCACCAGGCTCAGGTCCAGGTGCGAGACCTGGCGCATGCGGGCCACCTCGTCCGGGCTCAGCGCTCGCCAGCCCACCATGGCGCCGCGGCTGGGCCCGGTGTAGTCGCTGGTGATGATGTTGTGGGCCGAGATGAAGCAGGGTTGGCCGCTGATGCTCAGCCAGCCGTTGACGCCCTCGCGGGTGGCCTCGGGCCTCAGGCGCGCCTGCACCCGACGGCAGAGGTCGGCCTCGGCCTCAGACACCGGCACCAAGGCCTTGCGGTCAGGGCTGATCTTCATGCCCGCTGCCACCTTGCCCGCCTTGTCGAGGAAGACGATGGCATCCCAGCGGTTGTTGATGAAGGTGGGCAGGGTGTACGAAGAGGCGATGAACCTGGGGTCCCGCTTGGCCATGAAGGCATAGGCGTCATCCCAGGCCGCCCAATCGCTCATCTGGCGCTCCATGGCCGCCAGCTCGCCTGAGAGGTAGTCCTCGGCGAAATGCACCTTGTCCGCCACCCAAGCCGCCTCAGCGGCTTCCACCCTCTTGAGCAGCACCTGGGTGGAGAGCAGCGCCAGCAGCAGGGCCAGCAGCAGCCCAGCCGCCAGGATGACCAGCAATATCTTGCGATAGACGCTCATGTCCCCTTCCGGGCGCGCTTTTGCGCCCACAAGCCCGCCAAAGCCCGCGGCGCGCTATCGCACCTTGAAGCTCTGGGCCTTCTGATGCAGCTCTCGCGCCAGGATGGCCATGCTCTCAGCGGCCAGGGCCATCTCTTCCATGCTGCTGGTGTGCTCTTGGGTGCTGGCCGAGGCCTCTTCCGTGCTAGCGGCGGTCTCCTCCGACACGGTGGCGATCTCCTCGATGCCCTTGACGATGCGATGGGCGCGCTCGGTCTGGGCGTCCACCATGTCGATGATGGACCGGCTGCGCTTCTCCACCTCGGCCACCACGGCGTGGATCTCCTGGACCGAGCGGGCCACCTCGGCGATCACCTCGCTGCTGGTGCGGGTGGTGGCGCTGCCCTCCTCCATGGTGCGCACGGCGGCCAGGGTCTCCTTCTGCACCTTGTGGATGAGGTCGCCAATCTCGGCGGTGGCGTTGCCGGCCTGCTCAGCCAGCTTGCGCACCTCGGCAGCCACCACTGAGAAGCCGCGGCCCTGCTCGCCGGCCCGCGCCGCCTCGATGGCGGCATTGAGCGAGAGCAGGTTGGTCTGGTCAGCGATGACGGTGATGATGTCGACCACGGTGCCGATCTGCTGCGAATCGAGCCCCAGCTCCTGCATGGTGCGGGCGCTCTGCTCGATGGCGGCGTTGAGCTTCTGGATGGAGCCCTCGGTGCGGGTGGCCATCTCGAGGCTGGCTTGGGCAGAGCTGCTGGCCCTGTCTGCCGACTGCATGGTCTCATCGGCGCGGGCCTTGACCTCGTTGAAGCTGCTCTGGTTGTCCTGGATGAGCTGGTTGATCTCGCCCACCCGGCCCGCCTGGTCGGTGGCGCCCTGGGCGATCTGCTGCACAGCCGAGGCGATCTCGCGGCTGGCCTCGTTGCTCTCAGCCACCGCCGCCTTCAGGTTCTGGGCCTTCTCGGCCAGGCTGTCGGCATGCCCCAGCATGGCCTCCACCAGGGACTGGCTGCGGCCCATGAACTCGTTGAAGACCGAAGCCAGGGCCTCCATCTCCACTGAGCCCTTGAGCGTGCAGCGGCGGGTGAGGTCGGTCTCGCGGCCCTGAACCGCGCCGCGAAAGGTGGTGAGCAGCTTGAAGAGCGGGTTGGCCACCAGCAGGTAGAGCCAGGGCAGCAGAAAGGCGATCTCAAAGACGATCAGCAGGGCCACCTCAAGGGCCATCTGATGCACATAGAGGCGCACGGCAGACTCGATGCGCTCGTCGTTGCGGTCCAGCTCAAGGTATCCCAGCACCGCGCCATTGGCCCCGCGGATGGGCGCCGCGTAGTGCAGCAGGCCCTGGGCCCCATCCAGGCCCTTCTCATGCTTGAACCAGTGGCCCTGAAGGGCCAGGTCATCGCGGGCCTGATCGTCCATCGGCAGGGCCGCCATGGCCTGCTGCGACGAGCCACGAGTGGCCACCGTGTTGCCGGCGGCATCCAGCAAGAAGACGCCCGCCGCATCGGTGGAGCGATAGAAGCGCTCTGCCCAATGCTGCAGCTCGACCTGCGCCGCCGGTGAGGATGTCAAGGCGGCTGGCGCCGCCAGCTTGGGGGCGGCCGCCGTGGCGGTGAGGCTCAGGCTGCGGGCCAAGCTGGGGCGCGCGGCCAAGGACTCGGTCAAGAACTCCTTCTGGGTGGCGCAAAGCTCCTCAAGGCTCTGCTCCTCGGCCTGCAGGGCGCGCTGGCGGCCCTTGGCGTCCGAGAGGAAGAGGGCCAGCACCCAGACTAGCATCAGGGGCACGACCACGGCCAGGACCAGCCTGAAGACCAAACGGCGGAAGAACATATCGCTCCGTAGCTGGAGAGCTTGAGATGCGGCTAATTCTCCTATTTTCGCAGAAACACGGCGCAGGCGCAAGGGGCGCGCCAGGGCCTAGCAGCCAGCCCCAGCCAAGCGCCGCCAGCAGCCGATGATGGCCTCGGCCGCCGTGGCCAGCTCCGCATCGCGGGTGCTCCAGCCCAGCGAGAGGCGCAGGGCCGAGGAAGCCTGGGCTTCGGGCAGGCCCATGGCCAAGAGCACATGGCTGGGCTGGCTGGCCCCGGCATGGCAGGCCGCGCCCGAGGAGGCTTCGATGCCCGCCTGGTCCAGGGCTAGCAGCATCAGGTCGCTGGCAAGGCCAGGGATCAGCACAGAGAGGGTGTTGGGCACGCGGGGGCCATCGCCAGCATTGACCGTGAGCCCTGGGATGCCCTTGAGCAGGGCCTGCTGCAGCGCATCGCGCAGGCTGCCCAGGCGCAATGCCTCGTGCTCTCGCGCAGCGCAGGCGGCCCGGGCCGCGGCAGCCATGCCCAGGGCCTGGGCCAGGGCCTGGGTGCCGGGCCGCAAGCCCATCTCCTGGTCGCCGCCATAGAGCAGGGGCACCAGGCGCAGGCCGCGCCTGACGTAGAGGAATCCGGCGCCCTGCGGGCCGCCGAACTTGTGGGCTGAGAAGCTGGCCAGGTCCACCGGCATCTGGCGCACGTCAAAGGCCAGCTTGCTGAAGGACTGCACCGCGTCAGTGTGGAAGAGGATGCGGCGCTCACGGCACCAGGCGCCCAGGGCCGCGATGTCATTGGCCGCGCCAGTCTCATTGTTGGCGTGCATCACCGAGGCCAGCACCGTGTCCGGCCTGGCTGAGCCCGCGAGCGAGGCCAGGCTCACCCTGCCAGCCGCATCCACCGGAGCCAGGGAGGCCTGGTAGCCGAAGCTCGCCAGGCCATGGCCGGCATTCAGCACGCAGGCATGCTCGGCCGCCGAGACCACCGCATGCCGGCCGCGGGGGCTGGCGCGCGCGGCGCCCAGCACGGCCAGCGAGCCGCCCTCGGTGCCGCCGCTGGTCAAGACCACCTCATCCGGCTCGGCGCCGATGCAGGCGGCCAGGGACTCTCGGGCGCCCTCCAGGGCGGCGCGCGCGGCCCGGCCCGCGGCATGGGCGCTGCCGGCGTTGCCAAAGCGGCCGCCCAGCCAGGGCAGCATGGCCTCGCGGGCCTCAGGCCTCAGCGGCGAAGTGGCATTGTGGTCCAGGTAGAGGGCCATGTCAGGTGAAGATGCTGCAGGCGATCAGCACCAGCGAGAGCGAGCCCAGCACCACCACGGTGATCCAGCCCACCCAGTTGCCGAAGCGCTTGTTGACATGCTGGCCCATGATCTCGGGGTTGTTGACCAGCAGGATCATCACCAGCAGCACCACCGGTAGCAGCAGGCCGTTGACCACCTGGGTCCACAGGGTGATGGCCACCAGCGGGACATGCGGGATGAGGATGATGCCCGCGCCCACCAGGATGATGCCCGTGTAGAGCTTGTAGAACTCGGGCGCCTCGCGCCAGCTCTTGTCGATGCCGGCCTCGAAGCCGAAGGCCTCGCAGACATAGAAGGAGGTGGCTAGCGGCAATATGGTGGCCGAGAAGATGGAAGCCACGAAGAGGCCGAAGGCGAAGAGATAGCTGGCGAAGGCTCCGGCCAGCGGCTTCAGCGCCAGGGCCGCATCGCGGGCCTCCTCGATCTGGATGCCCGCCGGGTGCAGGGTGGCGGCGCAGGCCACGATGATGAAGAAGGCCACCACCACGGTGGCGATGCAGCCCACCAGCACATCGGCCCACACGTACTTGTAGTCCTCGATCTTGAGCCCCTTCTCGATGACCGCCGATTGCATGTAGAACTGCATCCAGGGGGCGATGGTGGTGCCCACCAGGCCCACCACCATGGTCAGGTAGTCCACCGAGTATTCCAGCTTGGGCCGGGCCACCGAAGCGCCGATGGCGCCCCAATCCGGCTTGGAGAGCAGGGCCGAGACGACATAGGAGAGCAGGGCGAAGGAGAAGAAGAGGAAGAGGCGCTCGGCGATCTTGTAGTTGGACTTTACCACCAGCAGCCACACGCCCATGGCCGCCAGCGGCACCGAGATGTACTTGCTGACCCCCACCACGTCGAAGCTTCCGGCCACGCCCGCGAACTCGGTGGTGGTGTTGCCGATGTCGGCGAAGAGCAGGCCCATGAAGATGAGGAAGGTGATCTTGACCCCGAAGTTCTCGCGGATGAGGTCAGCCAGCCCCTTGCCGGTGACGATGCCCATGCGGGCGTTCATCTCTTGCACCACCGCCAGCACCACGAAGGACGGGATGAGCGTCCAGATGAGGCTGTAGCCGTACTTGGCGCCCGCCACCGAGTAGGTGGTGATGCCGCCGGCGTCATTGTCCACGCTGCCGGTGATGATGCCAGGGCCCAGCACGGCCGCGAAGGTGAGAAGGGGGGCTATCCAGCCGCGCTTGAGGCGCCATTTGGGCAGCGAGAAGGGCAAGCGCAGGTTCATAGGCGTCCCCGGCGGCTGCGCAGCATGCGATAGACCACGTCATCGATGACGATGCTCCCCACCAGGCGCTTGTCCTTGTCCACCACTGGCACGGCCAGCAGGCTGTACTTGCTGATGAGCTTGGTGAGCGCGGCCAGCTTGTCGGTGTCGTGCACGGCCTTGGGCCGCCTGTCCATCAGGCGGCTGAGCACGGCGTCCGGCGGGGCCAGCACCAGGTCGGACAGCGCCACCGCGCCGGTGAGCAGGCCGGCGGCATCGGTGACGAAGAGGGTGTAGATGGCGTCCGGCTCGGGCTTCTGGCGGCGCAGCTCGAAGAGCACCTGCTCGGCGGTGGAATCCTTGGCGAAGGCGGTGAAGTCAGCCGACATCAGGCTCCCCACCGTGCCCTCCTCGTATTCCATCAGCTCGCGCACCTCGCTGGAGGTCTCCTTGTCCATCTCCTCCAGCAGCTTCTCGGCCTTGTCCTCCTTCAGGTCGTCCAGGATGTCAGCCACCTCGTCGCTGGGCATCTGCTCGAGCACGTCCGCAGCCTTCTCCAGCGGCAGGTCCTCCACCACGCGGGCCTGGGCGTCATCCTCCATGGCCTCCAGCACGTCGGCCGCCTGCCCGGCATCCAGCGACTGGAAGACGGCCTGGCGGGTGCGCACGTCCATCTCCTCGACGATGTCAGAGAGGTCGGAGGGGTGCAGGGTGTTGAGCTTGGCGGCGCTCACCGCCAGCTTGACATCGCCCCGGTCGCGGGCCAGCACGCCGATGTCGTCCCACTTGATGAGGCGGCCCGGCACGGCGCGGCCCAGCAGCCCAAGGGCGGCGTTGGCCATGTCCACCACGCCCAGGCGGCGCAGCAGCCCGGCCACGCCCACATCCACCGCCACAGGGAAGCAGCCAGTTGAGAGGAAGGCCATGCGGATGTCGTTGACGCGCACCAGCTTGCGGCCGTCTAAGTCCACGATCTGCTGGTCCAGCACCTGGCGCACCAGGGCCACCAGGCCCTCGGCCCCGGTGACATGCGGCTTGGCGCTGCGGCAGGTGACCCTCAGCTTGCGGTCCTCATCGGTGACGGAGAAGCCCTCCCAATCGAGCAGCTGCGGGCCCTGGGGCGTGCGCACCAGCGCCGCTGCGACGCGGGGGGATTCCTGCGGGAAGATGAGCAGGTCGCGCAGGGTCCCCAAGCGGCTGCCATCAGGATGCAGCACGGGCGCGCCCTGGATGTCGCTCAGATAGATGCTGGCGAAGACCGGGATGTTGCTGGGCATGTTCATGGGAGGCCCTGGTTGGGGTGATGAAAGCCTTGATAGCATGGCCTGCTGGCCCCGTCAACAAGGCGGGGCTTGATTCAGCCCTTTTTCTCGTCCAGCAGCCGCGCCAGCGCCGTGGCATCCTGCTCGCCCAGGCCGCGCGCCAAGAGCTCAGCCAAGCCGGCATTCACCAGCGCATTGACCGGGAGGCTATCTGAACCCCTCTGCTGGCTGAAGAGCCTGAGGTCCTTGGCTGCCAGGCTGAGCTTGAAGCCGCCCGGCGCGAAGTCGCGGCGGGCCACCCTGGCGCCATAGACCTTGAGCGAGGGCGCGGCCAAGAAGGTGCTGGTGAAGAAGTCCATCACCTGGGCCCGGTCAAGGCCGTTAGCCTCGGCCGCGAGCATGCTCTCCCCCATAGCCTGGGTGGCGGCCAAGAGCAGGTAGTTGCCGCAGAGCTTGACCATGCTGGCAGCGCCCGGCTCCTCGCCAAAGGATTCCATGCGCTGGCCCAGCAGGCTGAGCAGGGGCCGCGCGCGCTCCAAGGCTGCTGCAGGACCTGAGGCTGGGATGTTGAGCAGGCCCGCGGCCGCGGCATCGGGCCGGCCGAAGACCGGGGCCGCCACCAGGGCGCCGCCCAGGCTGGCCTGGGCCTCTGCCAGCTTGCGGTTGGTGCCTGGCCCCACGGTGGACATGCTGATGTGCAGGCCCTGCGCCAGGCGGGGGCTGAAGCCCTGCGGGCCCTGGGCCACCTCAATGAGCGCCGCGTCATCGCTCAGCATGGTGATGGCCACCCCGCCTGCTGACACGGCCTGGGCTGGGCTGTCTGCCCAGCGCGCGCCCTCGGCCAGCAGCGGCAGAGCCTTGGCCTGGCTGCGGTTCCACACCGTGAGGGGGATGCCAGCCTTGAGCAGGCGGCGCGCCATGCCCTGCCCCATGCTGCCCAAGCCCAGGAATGCCACTGACTGCTCCATGCTCGCCTCCCTGAAGAGATCTACGCCCGCATCCACGCTGCCAGGGCCAGGAGCCCCAAGCCAAAGAAGAGCCCAGCCGAGGCCATGCGCAGGGCCCGCGCTGGCACCAGGTGCGCGAGCCGGCCGCCCAGAAAGACCGCCAAGCCGTCCGCCACCAGTATGCCCGAGGTGCTGGCAGCCAGCACGCCCGCGAAGTTGTGGTAATGGGCGGCCAGGGCCAGGGTGGCCAGCTGGGTCTTGTCGCCGATCTCAGCCAGGAAGAAGAGGCCCAGGGTGGTCGAGAAGGGCCCGAAGCGGCTGTTGGCGGCTAGAGCTTCCTCGCGATCTGGCACCAGGGCCCAGGCGCCGAAGCCCAAAAAGCTCACAGCCAGCAGGCCTTCCAGCAGCTTGGGGCTGAGCGCCGCGCCCAAGAGGCTGCCCACCCAGGCCGAGATGCCATGGTTGAGCAGGGTGGCGGCCAGCACGCCGGCCATCACGGGCCAGGGCTTGCGGTAGCGGGCGGCCAGGGCGAAGACCAGCAGCTGGGTCTTGTCTCCCATCTCGGCGAGGAACACGGCAAAGAATGATGTGAGCAGGACGTGCAAGGCCATCTCCTTGGGTTAAGCCACCCATTCCGCAGCAGCCTGGCCCGAGCGCACAGCGCCCTCCAGCGTGGCAGGCAGGCCGGTGTCCGTCCAGTCCCCTGCCAGGCCCAGGCCCGGGATGCCCGTGGCCTGCCGGGGCCGCAGGGACAGGGAGGCCGGGGTGAAGAGCGGGGTGGCTGAGCGCTCCACCACAAAGATGGATTCCATCACCTCGGCCGGCTCAAAGCCCGGCAGGTAGGCTGCCAGCTGGCGGCAGAGCGATGCTTGCAGGGCCTCTCGGCTGAGGCCAGCCAGGTGCGCGGCTGCGCTGGACACGAAGCAGTGCAGGTGCCCACCGGCAGCTGGCCCCTTGTCAAAGGCCCAGTGCCAGCCTGGCTGGCCCTGCTCCAGGTCCAAGAAGGCCCCAAAATCGGTCTTGAGCAAGGGCTTGCGGCAGAGCAGGTAGGCAGAGGCGATGGCCGAGCTTGCGAGCGAAGCCATGGCATCCAGGCCCAGCAGGCGCCGGATGTCTGCAGGCAGCAGGGCCGCGGCCTGCAGGGCGGGCAGCGCCAGCACAAAGGCATCCGCAGCCAGGCGCTGGCCATCCTGCAAGAGCAGGCGCACGGGCCGGCCCTGCTCGAATTCCAGGGCAATCGCCTTGGCGCCCAGCCTCAGCTCCCCGCCCCGCGACCTCAAGAGCGCGGGCAGGGGCGCCAAGAGCTCATCCAGGGGCACCTGGCTGAAGCCCAGGCCAGCGCTCTGGCCGCCCTTGAAAAAGCCCTGGGCCAGCACCGCGGCGAAGAGGCTGGCAGGGGCCTGGCCCAGGGCCGCGTTGCAGGCCGCCAAGCCCAGCGGCTCCCAGAGCTTTCTGCACACGCCTGTCCCTTGCCCGCGGCCAAGCAGCCACGCCTCGGCGCTCAAGCCCTGCAGCGAAGCCGGATCCTGGCCCCAGGCAGCCTGCAGCAGCTCAGGCCCGGCCCACAGGCCCAAGCCCAGCGCTTGGGCCTTCTCGCGGCCATTGAGCGCGCTATAGCCGAACAAGCCCTGCAGCAGGCCAGCGAGGCCCGGGAGGGGGCCGCAGGCGAGCAGGGCAGCGCCGCCAGAAGGCAGCAGAAAGGGCACGCGCAGACGGGCCTGCATGCTCACTGAAGAGCGCGTGCCCAGGCGCGCGAGCAGGCCCAGGGCTGAATGATAGGCGCCCAAGAAGAGATGCTGGCCATTGTCCAGGGCCAGCCCGCGCGAAGCCACGCCCCGCGCGCGCCCGCCCAGGCCCTGCCTGGCTTCGACCAGGGCCACTCGGGCGCCGGCCTGGGCCAGGCTCTCAGCAGCGGCGCAGCCTGCCCAGCCCGCGCCCACCACGATCGCGCGCTTGGCCATCAGGCTCCCTGCCGCAGGCCAGGGCGCGCTGCCTGCTTCAGCAGGCAGCGCAGCTTGAGCCAGGCGCCGGCGCGCGGGCGGCGCTTGAACACATCAAAGCCCTGCGCCCGCATCCTCTTGAGCAGGGCCTCATAGACATCGGCCATGACCCAAGCTGCGCGCAAGTCCGCCCCCTTGAGGCTGGGGCCCAGGCGGCGAGCCTCATCGAAGCGCTGCTGCACCCGGACGGCATGCTCTTCGAGCAGGGGCAGGGCCGCAGGGCCGGGCTCCAGCCGCATCCAGGCCGCCTCGTCCACGCCATGGCGCGCCAGGTCCTCGCGCGCAAAGTAGACCCGGCCGCGCAGGGCGTCCTCGCGCACGTCGCGCAATATGTTGGCCCCCTGCAGGGCCTGCCCCAGGGCCTCGGCAAAGGCCGCGCCCTCGCTCAGGCTGGCGCCAAAGAGGGGCAGGCAGGCCAGGCCCACGGCGCCCGCCACCTGGTGGCAGTAGCGCTCCACCTCGGCGCGGGACTCAAAGCGCACTAGGGGCCGCAGGTCTGAGAGCGCGCCCTCGGCGACCTCCTGCAGGGCCGAGGCTGGCACCCCGTGCTCATGGATGATCCAGCCCACTGCCTCTTCCAGCGCGCTCGCAGCCGGCCGGCCCTGCAAGAACTCCAGCCAGGCCATGAGCCCCAGCCGTCCCTGCTCAGCGCTGGGCGCGTCGTCCGCCAGGTCATCCACCTGGCGGCAGTAGGCGTAGAGGATGCGCATGGCCAGGCGCTGCTCTTTGGGGAGCAGCAGGAAGGACCAGCCGAAGCTGCTGCCGGATGCTGAGGAGATCAAGGCTCTGGGCTCTGGCCGCGGCATCAGGCGCCCCCTGCCAGGGCCCGCGCCAAGAGCCCCAGCCAGCGTGCCTTGCCCAGCTTGGGCCGCGCCCGCAGGGAGTCAAAGCCTTGGCTCTCGATGGCATCCAGGATGGCCTGGCCGCCCAGCAGGGTGAGCCTTATCTCAAGGCCCAAGAGGCCGCCCAGCTGGCCGGGCAGGCCCTGTCCCTGCGCGAAGATGCCGCGGGTGCGCTCGACCTGCGCTCGCATGAGCTGGCGCAGGGCCGGGCTGGCCACAGGCGCGGCCAGGTCGGCCTCGGCCACGCCAGAGCGGGCCATCTCATCCTGCGGCAGGTAGATGCGGCCCCGCGCGCTGGCATCGCTCCTCAGATCCTGCCAGAAGTTGGCCAGCTGCAGGCCGGTGCAGATGGAATCGGACATGGCCTCCAGCTGGGCGCCCTGGCGGCCATGGATGGCCAGCACCAGGCGCCCCACCGGGTTGGCAGAGAGCCGGCAGTAGCCCAGTACCGCCCCGAAGTCAGGGTAGCGGCTCATGCGCACATCCTGGCGAAAGGCATTCAGCAGGTCTGTCAGCAGCCCCCGCGGGATGCTGAAGCGCTGGCAGGCGTCATGGAGGGCGATGAAGACCGGGTCCTCTCCGGGGGCGCCCAGCTTGGCCTCCCAGGCATCCAGCAGGGCCAGCCGACGCTCAGCCGGGCCGTGCTGGGGCTCGTCGGCATAGTCATCGGCCTGGCGCGCGAAGGCATAGATGGCAGCCACGGCCAGGCGCCGGTCCTGGCGCAGCAGGCGCGAGGCCACCGGGAAGTTCTCATAGTGCTGCTGAGCCAAGGCCAGGCAATGCTGGTATGCGGCGCGAGTGTCCATGCTCCAGTTTCCCAAAGGGCCGATGCATCATCAAGGAGAATTGGCCCTAAAGGAAAGGGGCGCGGATGACCGCGCCCCCAGGGCAGGCCGAGGCTCGCGGGCTAGGCAGGCAGGCTGGGCAAGAAGAGCTTGAGCAGCTCGAGGGTGTGCCTCTCGTCGCGCACGGAGATGCAATCCACCACCTGGCGGGCCGGGTAGTCGTTGCCCTGCGGGTCGAGCTTGTCGCCGAAGAAGAGCGCTTCGCTGGGCGCGATCCCCTGCAGGTCGAGGAATCGGCGGATGCCCCAGGCCTTGTCCACGCCAAGCGGCGTGATGTCGATGCTAGAGGTGCCGCCGATGCGCATGCTGTAGCGGCCACCCAGGCGCTGGCGCAGCAGGGCCACCCACTCGCGGCGCCGGCTGCCATCCGGGTCGAAGCTGCGCTTGGCCTGCTCAGGCGCGTTGCGGCCGATGGCCGATAGGGTGATCTGGCTGCCGCGGTCCTGCAGCTGGTCCTCCTTGGTGGTCAGGCTCTTGACCCCGGTCTGGGCGAGCAAGTCCTCAAAGGCCGCCACGATCTCGGCCCGCTCGGCCTCAGCGAAGCCGTGCCGGTACTTCTCTTCCCTCAGCGGCTTGCCATCGGCATAGGTGACCGTGGCGTAATGGGTGCCTGAGGCGGCTAGGATGTGGAAGGGCTGGGTCAGGTAGGGCGCCAGCTGGGCGGTGAGCTGGTCCAAGGTGCTGCCGCTGATGAAGGCGAAGACCCGGCCCGAGGCGATGATGCGGTCGATCTCGCGGGCCATCTCCGGGGCCACTGGCTTGGTGCTGGGGCAGATGGTGTCATCGATGTCTGCGATCAAAGCGCGCATGGGACCCTCCTCAATCGACGATGGCCACGCTGGAGAACACCAGCTTGGGGTGCTTCTGGATGATGTGGTCCATGCTCCAGGGGTCGCGGAAGAGCGCCACCAGGCGGCCCTGAAGGTCTTGCACGCAGCGCACGGCGGTGGAGGCGGCCAGCTCGTCCTGGCTGGCCTGGTCGCCGCTGATCCAGCGGGCCAGCCGGTAGGGCAGCATGTCCAGGCTGGTCTCGGCGCCATACTCGGCGCGCAGGCGGTACTGCATCACCTCGAACTGCAGGGGGCCCACGGCAGCCAGGATGAGGTCATTGCCCATGGCGTTCAGGTCGCGCAGGCCCTGCACCGCGCCCTCCTCCAGCAGCTCATCCAGGCCCTTGACGAATTGCTTGCGGTGGGCCGGCGAGCCGGCGCGCAGCACGCCGAAATGCTCGGGGGAGAAGCGCGGCATGCCCGAGAAGCGGATGCGGCCGCCATTCGGCCGCGCGGCGTGGAGCGTGTCGCCGATGAGCACCGCGCCGCTGTGCACGATGCCCAGCACGTCGCCCGCGAAGCCCTCCTCGGCGGTCTCCCGCTCGCGGCCGAAGAACTCGCGCGGCTTGGACAGCCGCAAGGGCTTGCCGGTGCGGGCGTTGACCACCTCCATTCCCTCGCTGAAGGACCCGGAGCAGATGCGGAAGAAGGCCACCCGGTCCCGGTGGCGGGGGTCCATGTTGGCCTGGGTCTTGAAGACGAAGGCGCTGAAGGCCTCATCCTCGGGCCGCACCAGGCCGCCCTCGGCGCCCGCAGCCTGCCGGGGGCTGGGGCAGGGCCCCAGCTCAAGGAAGCGGTCCAGCAACTGCTGCACGCCGAAGTTGGTCATGGCGCTGCCGAAGAAGACCGGCGAGAGGTCGCCGCTGGCCACCAGCTCGGGCTCGTAGCCGATGCCCAGCTGCTCCAGCAGGGCCAGCTCCTCCCTCAGGCTCTGGGTGGCTTGGGGGCCTATCTGCCGGGGCAGGGCCGGGTCATCCAGGTTGGAAAGGCGCACCAGGGCCGCCCTGGCGCCGCCTTCCTGGCGGTCGAAGAGGTGCAGGCTGCTCCCCATGCGGTCATAGACCCCGCAGAAGCTGGGGCCGTTGCCGATGGGCCAGTTGGCGGGCCAGGTGGCCAGGCCCAGCTTGGCCTCGATCTCATCCATCAGCTGCAGGGGCTCCAGCGCCGGGCGGTCCATCTTGTTGACAAAGGTGAAGATGGGTATCTTGCGCAGCCGACAGACCGCATAGAGCTTCTCGGTCTGGGGCTCCACGCCCTTGCCGGCATCGATGAGCATCACCGCCGCGTCGGCGGCCATCAGGGTGCGGTAGGTGTCCTCGCTGAAGTCCTGGTGGCCGGGGGTGTCCAGCAGGTTGCAGCGGCAGCCCTGGTACTCGAACTGCAGCACCGTGCTGGTTACCGAGATGCCGCGCTCCTGCTCGATGGCCATCCAGTCGCTGGTGGCCTTGCGCTGGTTGCGGCGCGCGCGCACGCTGCCCGCCATCTGGATGGCGCCGCCGTAGAGCAGCAGCTTCTCGGTGAGCGTGGTCTTGCCGGCGTCAGGGTGGCTGATGATGGCGAAGGTGCGCCGGCGCCGGGTCTCTTTCACTAGGTCCACGGTTTTCCTTCAAAACAAAGATCCCGCCCTCGCGGGCGGGATCGAAGTTTGGTGCGAGGAGCGGGACTTGAACCCGCACGGGTTTCCCCATACGCCCCTCAAGCGTACGTGTCTGCCATTTCACCATCCTCGCGGGGCAGAGATTTATACCCCAAGCGCCCCCTTAATTCAAGCCTTGATAAGGCTGTCGTAGTCGGAAAGCTGGCCGCCCTGCAGGCAGCATTCGATGATCTTGCGGCCCAGGGGGTCCATGTCGGGCGTCAGGAACTGCTTGAGCTCGCGATGGAAGAACTCGGTCAGCAGCTGGGCGCCCTCGTCGTAGGCCTTCTCGCCCACCTCCGGCTGGGTGTCCACCTGCAGGAACCAGTGCGGCATCAGCGTGCCCTCGATCTGCATGTGCCAGAGGGTGCGGCCCAGCAGGGGGCAGCGCGACTTCACCATCTGGTCCTCGCGGAAGCGGGCTCCGCCGCGGCGGGCCAGGTACTCGCGGGCCAGCCATTCGCTCATGTAGCCCACCTTCCAGGCCCCGATGTGCTGGTGGGGGATGAGCACATGCTTGGTCTCGGGGGTGGAGGTGATCTGCTTGAGCAGCAGGTTGGCCTGGTCCACGCGCCGGCCGGTGCAGAAGGCCCAGTAGCTGCCCACGCCCTCGCTCTCCATGCCCTTGCTGTCGAGGATGCTGGGGTTGGCATAGCCGCGCGGGGCCACCAGCCGCCACAGCCAGGAGAGCGAGGGCGGCAGGATGTGGAAGAGGCCCATGATGCCATAGGTGGGCTTCTGGGCGGTGCAGGGCGGGCAGCGCACGCCGAAGCTGCGCACGTTGATGTCCACCGGGCCGTCCAGGGTGCCGGGCATCAGGCGCCGGGGGATGATGACCCGCGGGTTGGGGCAGGGCTTGCCCGGGGCGTCCTCGATGTGCTCCCAGATGAGGGCCAGGCCGCCGGGGATGTTGTGGTGGTTCAAGAAGATGAGCGGCTCCTTGGGCGCGATGGTCAGGCGCTCAAGGTGGGGGTCGGTGCCGTACTGGGTGATGTGGTCCACCCGCATGAACCAGCCCTTCTCGGCGTCCATCAGGTTGAGCCGGGGCTGGCCCTGGTTGATGCTGGGATGGGCCGCGCCCATGTCATCCATCATGGGGTGCAGCTGGCAGGAGAGCGGCAGGGTCAGGTAGCGCTTCTCGTTGGTCAGCGTGTTGACGCCCAAGAGCAGCCGGCCGTCATCCTGGCGGTGAATGTGCTCGAGCATCTCGCTCTTGCCGCCGCCCGAGGCGCCCTCGTGCATGATGGTGACGATGATGTCATAGGGGGTGACCACCTGCACCGCGCTGCAGTGGTTGGTGACCCAGCCCTCCTTCTCGCCCACGTTGAGCAGCACCGAGTAGATGCCCTTCTTGGCGCTGGGGCCTGGATAGAGGTTGTAGCTGAAGACCTCATGGCCCGAATCAAGGCGGTTGTGCACCACCACCTGCTTGCCGCTGAAGTGGGTGTGGCGGAAGGGCGGGGCCACATAGACCAGGCCGCCCTTGACCTTGAAGCTGGAGGGCACCTGGTTGCCGGGGATCAGCCCCTGCAGGTCAGCCAGGCTGGCGGCGAAGAAGCCCGCGTTCTTGGGGCAGAGCAGCAGGCTGAAGAAGCCGAAGCTCTCCGGGCCGGCATAGAAGGGCATGACGATGAGGTCCTGGCCCTTGAGCCACTCAAAGGTGGCCTGGCGCATGGGCTCAAAGGGCGCCTTGAAGCGCTGCTCGAAGGTGGGCTGGTCGGTGGGCCGGCTGTCGCCGATGATCATGGCGTCCGGGTCGCGGCGGCGCATGTAGGTGTCCACGTAGTTCACGCTCAGGCCATTGCGGGCCTTGAGCACCACGGCCTCATCCACCAGGCCCTTGCCCTCGACATCGTAGCGCACCGTGTAGCTGCCGGTGTCCTGGCGGTTCGTGAGCGACCAGTCGGTGTGGCCCACTTCCCTTCCCAGGGACCAGTTGAGCAGGTCTTCGCGGCTGTTGGGCACCCAGATGGACTGGGCCGCCTCAATGATCTCGATGACCTGGGAGGGCAGGCCCAGGTTGCGCCACTCTTTTGAGAAGTCGAGCAGTTCTTCCTTGGGCTGTTCAGAGGATTTCTTCACCATGGCATTCCCATTGAGCGAGGTGATGCAGAGTTGGGGCGAAAATTCATTATAAGTGAAAAGCCAAGCCTGTCAAAGGCTTCTACGCTCTCAGCCCGCAAAAGGCTTGCGCGATCCCGCCTTAAAGCGCGGCGCGCAAGATGCCCAGCAGCTGGTCCTGGCTCAAGAGGGCGGGGTTGCCCTGCATGGAAGATGAGCTGGCCGCCCGCTGGCATAGGGCTGCCATCTGCCCCGGCTCAAGGCCCCAGGCCGCCAGCCCAGGGATGCGCAGGTCGCGGGCCAGGGCATTGGCCCAGGCCGGCAGGTCTTGGGCCCGGGCCCGCTCGTCGTGGCAGAGCAGGCGGGCCGCGCGGTCATGGCGCTCAAGGCCCGGCTCCCCCTGCTCGGCCAGGGCGCTGATGTTGGCGGCCAGCACCGCGGGCAGAAGGCGCGCGCAGAGGGCCCCATGCGGGGCGCCCAAGAGCCCTCCCAGGGGGGCGGCCAGGCCATGCACCGCGCCCAAGCGGGCATTGGCCAGGCTGATGCCGCCGGCCAGGCTCACAAAGGCCATGGCCGTGCGGGCTCCCAGGTCATCGCCATGCAGGTAGGCCTGGCGAAGGGCCCGCCCGGCCAGGCCCATGGCCTGCTCCGCCAGCCCTTGGGTGAGGGGGTTGGGAGCGCGGCAGACATAGGGCTCCAGCACCTGCACCAGGGCATCCATGCCGCTGGCGGCGGTCAAGCCAGGCGGGCAGCCCAGGGTGAGCTCAGGGTCCACCAGGGCCAGGGCGGGCAGCATGCTGGCATGCCGCAGGCTCACCTTGGCCTTGCGCTCGGGCGACAGGAGCACGGCATTTCGGGTGGCCTCGCTGCCCGTGCCCGCCGTGGTGGGAGCCACCACCAGGGGCAGGGCCGGCCTTTCCAGGGGCAAGCCCTGGCCGATGACCTCGAGGAAGCGCAGCGGGTCGCCCGGGTTGGCGGCCAGGGCAGCCACGGCCTTGCCCGCATCCAGCGCCGCGCCGCCGCCCAAGGCCACCACCCCGTCGCAGGCCTCGCGCCGCGCCAGCTCCGCGCCCTGCTGGGCCAGGGCGATGTCCGGCTCGCCCGGCACCAGAAGGCGTGGCACCGCGCCCAGGCCCTTGAGCAGGCTGTCCCAGCGCTCCGGATGGCCGCCGCAGACCAGCAAGGGCCTGCGCATGAGGCCTTGGGCCGCCTGAGCCAGGCCCTTGGCGGCGCCAGCGCCAAACTCGATGGACTGGGCCGTGGCGAACTGGAACCTCACGCCCTGCTCCAGGCCTTGTCCCGGTGCTGCAGGTCCCGGTGCCAGACGCCCTGGCGCGGCTGGGCCATCAGGGGCTCCACTGCCGCCTTCCAGCGCTTGAAATGCGCGGTCTCGCGATGGGCATCCATGCCTGCCATCTCCCAATAGGACTCATAGAGGGTGAAATGGGTGGGGTCTGCCTCATCCTGCAAGAAGTCGAACTGCGCCACTCCCGGCTCTTGGATGCTGTTGCGGGCGTTGTCCAGCGTGGCTTCGACAAAGCCCTCCTCGGCGCCTGATTTGACCTTGATGTTGACCACGAGCACTCGCATGCGATCCTCCTTGAGGGTCTTGGCCCTGAAAAGCCGCTACCAGCTGAAGCCGGCGCCGGCAGAGACCTGGCTGCTGCTGATGGAGCTCCCTGAAGCGCCGGTGACGGTGGCGGCCCAAGGGCCCATGACCTGCTGATAGGCCAGGCCCATGGCGGCCTGGTCGCCGCAGGCGCCCACGCCCAGGGCCACCTTGCAATGGCCAGGCAGGCCCGCGGCAGTGACCGCCGCGCTGGTGGCCGCAGAGTTCATAGCCCCGATGCTGCGGGAATACTGCTGGCCCGACTGGCTGGCATCCGTGAGCTGGCCCACAGTGGCGGCATCCGAGGCCGCGGTGCCCGGGGCCAGGTCCGTGATCTGGCGCTTGAGCCCAGTGGCGCTGTTGCCCACCGACACGGTGTTGTCGCGGGTGGCTGACGATCCCTGGCCCAAGGCCACGGAATTGTCTCCTGAAGCCACGGCATTGGCGCCAAGCGCGCTGCTGTTGAGCCCGCTGGCCAGGCTGGAATGGCCAAGGGAGGCCGCATTGCTGCTCAAGGCCTGGCTGTTGGCGCCGACAGCCGTGGAAGCGGTGCCGCTGGCCATGCTGAAGGTGCCCATGGCCGTGCTGGACAAGCCATTGGCTGTGGCATAGGCGCCCTGCGACAGGCTGTAGTCGCCATTGGCTTGGCTCAGATACCCGCTGCTGTCGCCCATGTAGCCGGCCGCGCCGCTGCTGGCGCCCATAGCCACGCTGCCGTAGCCAACAGCCCTGCTGTTGATGCCCACCGCAGCGCTGTCCGACCCATACGCTCCGCTATAAACGCCCACCGCAGTGCCCGCGTGGCCTGCATCGCTCAGATAGCCCAGCGCCGTGCCCCCCCATTGATTGGCGCTGCTCTGATAGCCATAGGCAGTGCCCATCAAGCCCTGAGCGCTACTGCCATAGCCTCCCGCTGTGGAGCCATCGCCTGAAGCCTTGCTGCTGGAGCCCAGCGCCGTGCTGGATACACCGGTGGCAGCGCTCTGCTGGCCAAAGGCCGAGCTAAAGAGCTGGCTGGCATTGCTGTCATAGCCCATCGCCGTGCTGTTGATGCCAGAAGCCTGGCTGTAATACCCCACGGCCGTGCTGTTCTGGCCCCCTGCGCCGCTATAGGCTCCGCTGGCTGTCCCGCCATTGCCCTGCGCCTGGCTGAGGTAGCCATTGGCCGTGCTCACCGCGCCGCTCGCCGTGCTGCTGGCGCCGATGGCAGTGCTGCCTGTGCCGCTTGCGACGCTGCAGCTGCCATTGGAAGTGCTGAAGATGCCGCTGGCCTGGCTCCAAGAGCCGCTGGCAGTGCTGGAAAGCCCGCTGGCGCTGCTGTTGCCGCCGCTGGCCAGGCTATTGTCGCCGCTGGCGGAGCTCTGGTTGCCCAAGGCCACGCTAGAGGTGCCGCTGGCGCTGCTGAAGGCTCCCAAGGCAACGCTGGCACTGCCGCTGGCGCTGCTGAACACGCCGCTGGCCACGCTGAAGCCACCGCTCGCCACGCTGGCATAGCCGCTGGCGATGCTAGCTTGCCCCGAAGCCTTGCTGTTGGTGCCCACCGCCGTGCTGAGCCAGCCGCTGGCCGTGCTGCTGTCGCCCAGGGCCGCTGAGTTGTCCCCGCTGGCTGTGCTGCTGATGCCTAGCGCCATGCTGTCGCCGCCGCTGGCCACGGCTCCCAGGCCTGCGGCAATGGCGCCGAGCGATGTGTCCTGATTGATCACCGGCTCGGCGCTCGCGCTAGCCGTGCCCCCATCTGCCTCGGCCCAGGCCGGCTGGCTGGCAGCCAGCAACAGCGCCAGGCCCGCCCCAAGGGCTGTGAGCCCTGGCATGAGCCGCTTCCCTGCTGACATGCTCTCCATCCTTGCCTCCTGTGCTGGTTTCGCCTGCCTGAGGGCCTGCATCATTGCCTGCCCGCCCAGCTGGCCGCCACTTTCATCAGATTGCCCTGCTTGTCCTCATACAAGAGATAGCCATGCTCTTTGCCAAAGCGCCACAGGTCGCGGGTGAGGGCCACATCCTGCTGGCAGTATTCCAGCAAGGGGAGCAGATCGCCGCTGCGCCACCAGGCCACGGCCTGCAGGCCGTCCGCGCCCTTCTTGGCGCCCAAGGTGGCCTTGGCCAGGGCGTCCAGGCTCAGCCGGAAGCCCAGCACGGCTTTGACCTGCTCCAGCAAGTCAAGGGTGGGCAGGCGGGCCAGGACCAGCCCTGGCGCATAGGGCTGCAGAACCCCGTTGTCAAAGCCCTTGTTGTTGAAGCCCACCACCAGGTCCGCGCCAGCCAAGGCATCGATGAGCTGCTGGATGTTGGCCTCGGTGGCCTGCAAGAAGCGCTGCTCATGCTCGAGCCAGGCCACGCCCACCGAGACCTTCATGGCCGCGGTGTTGCCCCAGCCGCCCACCTCTTGGGCCAAGAACTGGGTCTCCAAGTCGAAGACCACCACCTTGGCCCCAGCTGCTGGCTTCGATGCCGAGATGGGGATTGGCATCAGGGCGGGGGCAGCCAAGGGAGCCGCCGCCTGTGCCAGCGGCTGGGCTGCTGCGGGATCGAGGCCTCCTGGCTGACTCAAGCTGCCTCCTTTTTCCACCAGGGCCATCAGGCGATGGGCCAGCTCCAGGGCTCCGGCCTTGTCCAAGGGCTTGTTGCCATTGCCGCATTTTGGGCTTTGTATGCAAGCAGGGCAGCCGCTCTCGCAGGGGCAGTCCTTGAGCATGACGGCCACGGCTGCCAGCCAATCCCTCACCAAGGCATGCCCACGGGCCGAAAGATCGGCCCCGCCCGGGTGGCCATCATACACGAAGACCGCGGGCAGGTTGAGCTGAGGCTGGCTCCAATAGGAGACGCCGCCCAAGTCCCAGCGGTCGCAGAGCACCATCAAGGGCAGCAAGGCTATCTGGCTGTGCTCCAGCGCATGGATGGCGCCGCTGAAGTCATGGCCCAGGGCCGCAAACTCAGCCCTCCAGGCCTGCGGCAGCTCCCACCAAGCCGCCTCGGTCTCATAGACATGGGCCGGCATGCCCTCCAAGCCCTGCTCGCTCATCACCGCCCGGGTCTGCAGATGCTTGAGCACGTAGCCGGTCACTTGCTCGGTGGCCCGCACCGTGCCCCGGCACCAGCGCACGCCCTGGCCCAGGCTCAGGGCTTCGGCCACGCTCAAGATCTCTATCTCATCACGGCCGCGCGGCTCGGTGTAATGGTCCGCCTCCACCTCTTCCACCGCCACCCGGTGCCCCGCCATGTCCAGCTCGCGAACGCGGTACTGCTGGCCCGAGTGCAGGTAGATGGCGCCAGGATGGCAATCGCGGAAGACCTTGGGCGGCTCTATGCTGCCGATGATGCGGCTCTTGGCCCCAGCCTTGCCCAGGGCTTCTATGGCGAAGCCGTCCCCCGCCCCGCGCAGGCTCACTCTGCGAGCCGCCTGCCGGGCCTGCGGATGATATGCGCCCTGGCTGCTCTGGCTCAGCACGCTGGCTTTCCACAAGCCCTCGCAGACCTGTGCCAGATCAGGGCCAAGGAGAGCTTCCTCTTGAGGCACACCTGCTTGGATGGGCAGTTCTTCTGCCGCCGCGGCCAGGTGGCCGGCGCGGATGACCTTGTTCTGCACTGGCACCAAGGCCTGCTCCATGGCCTTGGTGAAGAAGAACTCAGGATGCTGCACGTAGTACTGATCGATGGCGTCCTGCAAGGGCAACAAAAAGACCAAGCTCTCGCGGCCATCGCGGCCCACGCGACCGACTCTCTGCCACGTGCTGATCATGGTGCCAGGGTAGCCCACCAAGATGCAGGCATCCAGTCCGCCCACATCAATGCCCAATTCCAGCGCCGAGGTGGCGATCACGCCATCCAGCTCGCCTGAGAAGAGCCGCTGTTCAATGAGGCGGCGCTCCTCTGGCAGATAGCCGGCGCGGTAGGCGCGCGTGCGCTCCTTCAGGTCTGGCCAAGCCTCCCAGGCCCAGCGAGCCATCAGCTCAGTGATCTTGCGCGCCTTGGTGAAGGCGATGGTCTTGAAGCCCGCATTGACCAGGCGGCCGAAGAGCTCGGTGGCTTCGCGGTAGACCGAGTCCTCGCTCTGCCAAAGGCCAAAGTGGCGGCCCGCAGCGGGCGCACCATTGCCATCCACCACCGTGCTGGGAGCGCCCAGCAGGCGCTGGCTGAATTCCCCGGGATTCGCCACCGTGGCCGAGAGCAAGATGAACTGGGGATGTGCACCATAGAGCGCCGCCACCCGGCGCAGGCGGCGGAAGACCCAGCCCGCGTGGGCGCCGAAGATGCCCCGGTAGCTGTGAGCCTCGTCGATGACCACCAGCTTCAGGTTCTTGAAGAATTCTGCCCAGCCGCTATGATGGGGCAAAAGGCCCAGATGCAGCATGTCAGGATTGGTGATGAGCACGGCCGGGGGATGGGCGCGCAGCTTGGCGCGGAAATGAGCGCTGGTGTCGCCGTCGTAGATGGCGGCCTGCGGCGTGGCAGAGCCGGGCGCAGCCTGCGGCAGGCACCCGAGCCAATCTTGAATGCTGGCGAGCTGATCCTGAGCCAAAGCCTTGATGGGAAAGAGAAAAAGCGCCTTGGCCTGCGGGTCCCCAAGCAGATTCTTGAGCGCAGGCAAGATGAACGTGAGGCTCTTGCCGCTGGCTGTGGGCGTGACCACCGTGACATGCTCACCGCGGTCCAGGGCATCCAAGGCCAGGGCCTGATGGCAGTAGAGCTTGCCCAGGCCGCGCTGCTCGAGGCCCTGGAGGATGGCCTCAGGCAGGGCGGCCTGGGTCTCCGCAAAGCTCGCCCCGCGCGGCTCTATCCATTCCACATGGCTCAGCTTGGGGCCCAGCAATGGGTCTTGCCGCAGGCTCTGCAGGAACTCGCGCGGGCTCTGGCGGGCCATCAAGCCTCCCCGGCCAGGGCGGCCTGCACCGCGGCCTGGCCCAGGCTGATGCCGCCATCGTTGCAAGGCGCACGCTGATGCCAGTAGGCGCGGAAGCCGGCCTGCTCGAGCGACTCCTTGACCGCCTGCAGCAGGCGCAGGTTCTGAAAGCAGCCGCCGCTCAAGCAGACGCGGCTGAGGCCCGCCTGCTGAGCCACGCTGACAGCCAGGCCGGCCAGGCCGCTGTGGAAGCGCTCAGCGCGCAGGGCCGGATCCATGCCCCGCAGGGACTCATCGGCCATCTGCTCCAGGCAAGGGCCCCAATCAGCGATGAGGGGCAGGCCAGGGGCTGCGAGCAGGGGGAAATCATAGCCCCGCGCCCCGGCCGGGCGGCTCACCAGGGCTTCCAAGGCCATGGCTGCCTGGCCCTCATGGCGCATGGGGCGCTCAAAGCCAGCCAAGGCCGCGGCCGCGTCAAAGAGCCGGCCCATGCTGCTGGTCAGGGGGGCGTTCAATCCCTTGTCCAGCATCTGGATGAGCACCAGCTGCTCTTGGCTGCTGAGGCCCGCGAGCGCCGGCAGCTTGCCATAGCGCTGCAGCAGGCTGCTCCCATGCAGGGCGTGCAGGCAGCCCAAGAGGCTGCGGCGCGGGTCGCGGGCCGCCGCATCGCCGCCAGGCAGGCGGAACTGGCGCAGATGGGCCACGCGGCGGTAGCTGGCATAGCCGCAGGCGAGGAATTCCCCGCCCCAGACCGTGCCATCCGGGCCATGGCCCGTGCCGTCCCAGGCCAAGCCCAACACCTCGCCATCCAAGCCGTTGTCCGCCATGCATGAGGCGATGTGGGCATGATGATGCTGCACCGCACAGCAGGCAAGCCCGGAGGCCTGGGCCAAATGGGTGCTGGCGTAGTCCGGGTGCAGGTCATGGGACGCGGCCTGCGGGCTGGCGCCCAGCAGGCGGGGCAGGTCATGGGCCACGCGCTGGTGGGCCGCCTGAGCCTGGGGCGTGTCCAGGTCGCCGATGTGCTGGCTCATGAAGACCAGCGGCCCGCGGCGCAGGGCCAGGCTGTTCTTGAGATGGCCGCCATGGGCCAGAGCTGCGCCCTTGAGCCCAGGCAGGGGCAGGCTGATGGCCAGGGGCGCATAGCCGCGCGCCCGGCGCAGCACCTGGTTGCGTCCCAGCATCACCCGGCTGATGCTGTCATCCACGGCGCGGGCAATGGGCCGGTCATGCACCAGAAAAAGCTCGGCCAGACCCGCCAGGCGCTCCAGGGCCTCGCGCTCATCCGTGCAAAGAGGCTCATCGCGCAGGTTGCCGCTGGTTGCGACCAGGGGGAATCCCAAATCAGCGCAAAGCAGGTGATGCAAGGGGTTGCTGGGAAGCATGCAGCCCAGCATCGGGTTCTGCGGGGCCAGGCTCTTTGGCAAGGGCGCATGGGCGCCCGAGCGGCGCGCGAGAAGCACAATGGGCGCCTCGGGCGAAGCCAGCAGGCGAGCCGCCTCATCATCCACCAGGCATTGCTCGCGGATGGAATCGAGACTGGGGAATAGCAGGGCAAAAGGCTTTTCTTCCCTATGCTTGGCTTCGCGCAAACGGGCGATGGCGGCTTCGTCGCGGGCATCGGCCATCAGATGAAAGCCGCCCAGGCTCTTGACAGCCACGATGCGGCCTTCACGCAGCATTTGCCCGGCGAGGCGCAGCGCGTCATCCTTGATGGCCAATGCCTGGCCCGCGGCATCCCAAAGCTGCAACTGTGGCCCGCAGGCCGGGCAGGCCGTGGGCTGGGCATGGAAGCGCCGGTCAGCGGGATCCTCATACTCGCGCCGGCAGTCTGCGCACAGCGCAAAGCCAGCCAGGGTGGTGGCGTTGCGGTCATAAGGCAGGGCCAGGATGATGGAGTAGCGCGGCCCGCAATGGGTGCAATTGGTGAAAGGATAGCGATAGTGGCGGTCCTTGGGGTCCAGGATCTCCGCCAGGCAATCTGGGCAGGTGGCGATGTCTGGCAGCACCTGGGCGCTGCGCTCGCCAGATTGTCCGCTGGGCCTGATCTCAAAGCCCGCGTAGCCCTTGAGGTCCAGATAGGCGGATTCCAAGCCCTGGATGCTAGCCAGGGCAGGCGCCTCCTTGGGCAGGCGCAGAAGGAACTGGGCAAGGGCTTCTTTCGGCCCTTCCAGCTCCATCTCAACACCCTGGGGGTCATTGAGCACATAGCCGGAGAGCAGCAGGCTGCTGGCCAGATGATGCACAAAGGGCCTGAAGCCCACGCCCTGCACGAGCCCATGGATGCGTATGTGGAGCCGCTGGTTCATGGCAAAAAGTCTACCATGCCCCTTGGCTGGCCATAAGCAAAAAGCCCCGGCCAGGGCCGGGGCTCATTTGCGATCCAATGCAATATTTCAAGCCAACATATCACCCAAGCTCTTGATCAAACCCTTTGGGGCTCGCTTTTTAAGCTCAGCATCCTCGCTCACGCAGACAATGTCGTGCTCTTGGGCCAGGGCCACATACTGGGCATCATAGGCCGATAGCTTGTGCTCGGCTGCCAAAGCCAAGGCCAGGATCATGTCAGGTTTCCCTTCGCTGCCTTCTAAGAGCGCATAAGTCTTGACCCAAAGCGCCTCAGCCTGGCCTAAGCTGTAATGCGAGGCTTTCACGCCAGTGGCCAGAATATTCAAGAACTCATGCCGCCACAGCGTTGGCAACAGCCACTGAGGATAGCGCACGAACAATTCCCTGGCCTGTGCCCTCTTAGGCCCTTCGACCATCAGGTAAGCCACCACATTAACGTCCACCACAATCATGCCCGGCCCTCCCTGACGGCCTTGCGCAAGAAGGCATCTGTCATCGGCTTCGCGGGTTTCAAGGGCTCAGGCAAATCTTTGATGTTTAAAAACGGCACCTGTGGTTGTAGCGCCAGCTCCAACAGGCTGACCACCTGCTTGCTCATGGAGCGATGGTTCTTGCGCGCCTCCAGGCTGAGCCTGGCGTGAAGGCGCGGGGAAAGGTCGCGGATGATCAGGGCTGCCATGGTTGCCTCCAATATGATATCACATTGATATCATATCACAAGGCCAAGCCATTTCAACCCATTTCATTGCCCAACCATGCCCTTCTTCAGGGCTTTGCCACAGCCACCAAAGCCTGGGTCGGCACCGAGAGCTGGCCGGCCTGCTCCCACATAGCCAAGGAGCGGCCAGCAAGCTCTTCGAAGCGCAACCTATCAGCCTCAGGCAAGGCCCGCAGCTGCGCCCCTAGAGAGGTGCCATAGGCGCAAGCCAGAGCCTGCGGGATGCCCAATTCAAAGGGGCCCGGTGGCCACATCAAGCACCGCGTCCCCGGCCTTGAGGCCCGCCTTGCCCAGCAGCCGCATGCCCCAAGGGATGAAGATGCGCGGCATCAGCAGGCGCTCGTAGATGCCAGCAGTCTCTGCGCTTGAGAAGCGCTGCGGCTGCCTCATTTGCCCGCAGCCCTATCCTTGGTACACACCACCAGCACCCCTTTTGAATCTGCGTAGCTGAAGCGGTTGCCATCCACGAACCCGATGAGGCAGAAAGCGCCATAGGGCGACGTCGCGAAGTTGGCTTTGACCCTGCCATCGGTCAGCACAGACCAGGTGCCATAGGTGCGCTGCGGGAAGGACCAGTTGCTGTTGTTCATGGTGAAGCCAGCCGGAAAATCAGCGATGAGCGTCTTGTCGCTGAAGAACTCGACCTTGTAGCCAGAATTGTTGCTCCAGGCCCCCAGCGCCGCGGCTTCCGGCGAAGCGGAGCAGCCTGCCAGCAAGAGCGCCCCAGCCAGCATTGCCAAGAACAGGCCTGCCAGGCCCTTCCTTCCCTGCTCATGCGAGAGCATATCAGCCTCCTCGATTGGGTTGAACCTGCAAATCGCTACTTTCCTTCTCCCTGGCCCAGGCCATCGATGCGGCTGCGCACGGAGGCCAGGTTGTCCTTCAAACCGAACAGCATGGGCACATACTTGGTGGAGACCCGCACCTTGTTGGCCCTGGCCTCCAGGCTGGCCATGCGCGCCTCCAGCAGCGGGGGCACGGGCTTGCCGTCCAGCTTGTCCACCTGGCTCTCAAGCCAATGCAGCTCGCCATAGAGCAGGAAGATCTTGCGCTGCATGCCCCAGCCGTACAGCCACATGAGGCTCTTCACCGCCGGGTACGCCAGGCCCAGCAGGGGCAGCAGGAATATGGCCGCCTGCTCCACCAGCGCAGCCAGCCAGAAGGGCATGTAGCGCTGCAGCAGGGGCTGGCCCGATTTGTAGTAGTGCCGGGCCTCGGGGCTCAGCGGCACATCCTGCTCCTCAGCGGCCGGGAACTCGCCGGCCCTTTGGAATATGCCCGAGCGGGAATGCACCTTGGCCATCACCTCCAGCAGCAGGTATTGCAGGGCCGGATGCAGGCCGCTTCGCACCACCAGGCTGGTCTTGGTGGCCAGCAGGCTGACATCATGGCTAGGGCGGTCCTGCTCCAGGTCCACCGCGCCCTCGGGCAATATGCGCTTGGTCAGCGCCGGGAAGCGCGCCACGTAGGCGTCCGCCAGCCTGAAGCTGGCCAGGTAGATCCCGTCGGACTGGGCCAGCTTGCGCACCACAGGGCTGGCCCAGCTGTTGACCAGCACCGCGGCATCGATGCGGCCGCTCAAGAGCTCCTCCGCGGACTGCTCCGGGGCCAGGGGCAAAATGCGGAAGGCGCCCTCATCCAGGCCATGGCGCTTGGCCAGGGCATTGAGCAGGGCGCGCGACTCGCTGCCATCCGGGCCCACGGACACGCGCTTGCCCTTGAGGGTGGCCAGCACATGGCCGTTGATGGGCTGGCGGCTGAAGAACCAGACCGGCTCATAGCACAGGGTGCCCAGCGAGAGCAGCCCCTGCTCATCACCCTCCTCTGCGATGCCGCCATCCACAAAGGCGGCATCAACGCCTGAGCCCGGCTGCTTGAGCAGGGACATGTTCTCTTGGCTGCCAGCCGTGCTGACCAGGCGCACGCGGATGCCCTGCTTCTCGAGCATGTCCTTGTAGCGCTTGCCGAACACGGCGTAGGAGCTCCCCTCGGGGCCGCAGGCCAGGGTGACGCGGTGCGGCGGCAGGGGGCTGATGATGGTGAGCAGCCAGGCCAAGCCCGCGGCCGCCAGGATGCCAGCGGCCCCATAGGCCGCCAGCCGACGCCGCGAGACCGGCGGCTTGCCCATCATCGCTTGCTTGCTCGCTTGTGCTGCCATGCCCGCCTCACCTCCAGGGTTGCAATGCAAGATGCCTTCGATTTTATCACAGATCCAAGCACAAAGGGCCCCGGCAAATGCCGGAGCCCTTTGGCTTTCAGCTGCGCTTGCCGCTAGAGCGTGATCTCGACCCGCTCCAGCTCCTTGCCCTTGGCGGGCGTCAGCACCTTGAAGCCGGCCTTCTGGGCCAGGCGCTGGATGCCGGCGTTGTCGCCAAAGTAGGCGGCGGTCACCTTGGTGATGCCCTCCATGCGGCCGCAGGCGAGCAAGCGGTCCAGCAGCAGGCTGCCCAAGCCCTGCTTCTGGGCCTTGTCGGCCGTGACCATGGTGAGCAGGGCCTCGCTGCCCGGGCTCTGCTTGATGAGGCGCCCCACGGCCAAGATCTCCTTGTCCACGCCCTTGCGCTCGATCACCAGGCTCACCTCGCGGGTGAAGTCAGTGAAGCAGGCGCGCACCAGCAGGTTGTGGGTGGCGCGATTCTCCATCTTCATGTCGGCGTAATAGCGCTGGTACACGCTGCTCTCGCTGAGCTCCTTGTGGAACTTGACCATCAGCGGCTCATCCTCGGGCCGGATGGGCCGCACCACCACATCGGTGCCGTTCTTCAGCTTGGCGGGGGTCACATACTGCACCGGGTAGGGCCGGATGGCCGGCTTGGGCAGCTTGTCGGCAGGGATGTCGGCCTCCCACAGCAGCACGCGGGCGTCCAGGGCCACGATCTTCTCGCTGCCCGCGAGCAATGGGTTGATGTCGATCTCCTTGATGACGGGGTTCTCGGCCGCCAGCTGGCTGAAGCGCACCATGATCTGCTCCAGCTGGGCGATGTCCACCGGCTTGCGACCGCGCACGCCCTTGAGGGCCTTGTAGATCTTGGTCTCCTCTAGCATGCGGCGCGCCAGGGTGGTGTTGAGCGGGGGCAGGCCCAGGCTCTTGTCCTTCATCACCTCAACCAGCTGGCCGCCCTGGCCGAAGAGCAGCACAGGGCCAAACTGCGGGTCGGGGCTGCTGCCCAGGATGATCTCGTAGCCCTCGAGCTTGATCATCTGCTGCACTGTCACGCCCTGGAAGTGCTGGGCACCCGCCTTCTCGGTGACGTTCTTCTTGATGGTGTTGAAGGCCTGCGCCACCGCGTCGCTGTGCTGCAGGTTGAGCACCACGCCGCCCACATCGGTCTTGTGGGTGATGGTCTCGCTGAAGAGCTTGCAGACCACGGGGAAGCCCATGGCGTTGGCCTGGGCCACCGCCTCATCAGCGGTCTTGGCGATCTTGGTGACCACCACGGGGATGCCATAGGCGGCCATCAGCTCCTTGGCCTCGAACTCGGTCATCAGGGTGCGGCCGCTCTTCCTGACGTCGTTGATGATCCTCTGGGCCAGGGCCCGGTCCGGCGCGCCCTCGTCGAACTCCTTGGGCAGGCTGGGGGTCTCATAGAGCCGCGCCAGGTTGTCGCTGTACTTGTGCATCAGGCAGAAGACCTTGGCCGCGGTGTCGGGGTACTCGAAGACCGGGATGCCGGCCTCCTTGAGGATCTGGCGCCCCTCCTCCACGTTGGCCCCGCCCATCCATGAGGCGATCACCGGCTTGCCGTCGATCTTGGCGTATCCCCTGAGGGCCTCGGCGGTCTTGGTGGGCTCGGTGACCGACTGCAGGGTCAAGAGCACCAGCACGCCATCGCTGCCCGGGTCCTTGGCCAGCACCTCAAGGCTCTTAGCGAAGCGGTCGGCGCGGGCGTCGCCCAATATGTCCACCGGGTTGGCATGGCTCCAGGCGCTGGGCAGGAAGGCGTTGAGCTGCTCCTGGGCCGAGGGGGCCACCTCCGCCAGGGCGCCGCCGTTCATGATCAGCGCGTCGGTGGTGAGCACGCCGGGGCCGCCCGCGTTGGTGATGATGGTGAGCTTGTTGCCCCTGGGGCGGGGCTGCTTGGCCAGCACGTCGCTCAGGTGGAAGAGGTCCTCGATGGAATCCACCCGCAGCACGCCGCAGCGCTTAAAGGCCGCATCCAGCACATCGTCAGAGCCGGTCAGCGCGCCGGTGTGGCTGGCGGCCGCCTTGGCCGCCGCATCGGTGCGGCCGGCCTTGATGACGATGATGGGCTTGGTCAGGGCCACCTCGCGGGCGGCCGAGAGGAAGCTGCGCGCGTCGCCGATGGCCTCCATGTAGATGACGATGCTGTCGGTGCGCGGGTCGCTGCCGTAGTAGTCGATCAGGTCGCCCCAGCCCACATCCATCATCGAGCCGATGGAGACGAAGCTGGAGAAGCCCACGCCCTCGGAGAGGCTCCAGTCGAGGATGGCGGTGCCCATGGCGCCGCTCTGGCTCAGGAAGGCCACGCTGCCCGGCAGGGCCATGCGGCTGGCGAAGCTGGCGTTCATGCCCAGGGGCGGTGTCATCACGCCCAGGCAGTTGGGGCCGATGACCCGCATGCCGTGCTTCTTGATGATGGCGGTGATCTGGTCCTCCAGCGCCTTGCCCTCGGGGCCGATCTCCTTGAAGCCGGCCGAGATGATGACCAGGCCCTTGATGCCCGCATCGGCGCATTCCTGCACCAGGCCCGGCACGGTGGCGGCGGGGGTCACGATGATGGCCAGGTCGACCTTCTCGGGCGCGGACTTGATGTTGGGGTAGGTCTTGTGGCCCAGGATGCTGGCCGACTTGTTGTTGATGGGGTAAGCCTTGCCCTTGTAGCTGCCATCGGTCAGGTTGGCGAAGATGTCGCGGCCCACCGCGCCCTCGCGCTCGGTGGCACCGATGACCGCGATGACCTTGGGGTCGAAGATGTCATCCAGGGGCTTGCGGTGGATCTGCAGCACATTGTGGGAGGGGTCGTGCGTCTTCAGCTCTTCACGATTCATTGCCATTCGGCGCTCCTGGTGTAAACGGGGTTGGGCCAGTGGGGGTGGGGTTGCGCCGCTCGGGCGCGATTGGGACCCTGTTTCACACCGTCCGGAGGAGGACTCGCTTGTCCTCGGGCGGGCGGCAAACGGGGCAATTTTACACCAAAGCCCCAGGTTTTGCATCAATAAGAACGCTCAAAACGCAGGGGCCAGCTGATCAGATTGGGGTCTTGCCAGAAAAATCAGGGGCGGCGGCCCGTCTGCGGCTTGGGCGCGCGCTTGGCTTGGCGGGAATTCTCAAGGGCACGGGCCTGCTGTCCCTGGGCCTCATCGCGCAGCTTCAAGTAATGGGCATGGCGCTGGGCATCCAAGCGCCCCTCGTCGACAGCGGAGCGCACCGCGCAGCCCGGCTCTTGGCCATGGCAGCAGTCGCGGAAGCGGCAGCCCTGGGCCAGGGCCTTGATGTCATCAAAGCTGTCCTTGATGGCCTCATCGCCCACCACGCCCAGCTCGCGCACGCCGGGCGAGTCGATGAGGAAGGCCCCGCCGGGGAGCGGCACCAGCCTGCGATAGGTCGTGGTGTGGCGGCCTTTGGCATCCCCTTCCCTGACCGCAGCGGTGGCCTGTCGGGCGCCCACCGAGAGCAGGTTGGCCAGGCTCGACTTGCCCACGCCCGAGGGTCCGATGAGCACCAGGGTCTGGCCCGGCAGGGCCCGCGCGGCCAGCGCCTCCACGCCCAGGCCAGTGGCCGCGCTCAGCAGCAGCACCTCATGGCCCGGCAATCCGGCCTTGGCCTGCGCCTGGATGAGGGCGGCATCGGGCGCCAGGTCCGCCTTGTTGAGCAACACCAGGGCCTTGGCCCCGCAGCGCGAGGCGATGGCGCAGGTGCGCTCAAGGCGCTGCAGGTTGACATCCTGGTCCAAGCCAGCCACCACCAGCACCAGGTCCACATTGGCGGCAAAGGGCTGCTCGCGGGCGGAGCGCCCGGCCTCGCGCCGGGTCAAGAGGCTCTGCCGCGGCTCCACGGACTCGATGCTCAGGCGGCCTTCGCCCTCGGGCAGCTCGGCCAGCACCCAGTCGCCCACCACGGGCAGGCTCAAGCGCCCGCCCTTGAGCAGGCGCTTGCGGATCACGCCCAGGGCCTCGCGGCCGTCGGGCAGCAGCAGGGCGTAGTAGTTCTTCTGCTCGGTGAGGACCCGGCAGCGCAGGGAGCTCAAAGCCGGTAGGCCAGGCCCAGGTTGGCTTTGAACAGATCCAGCTCAGGCCTCAGCCCGCCAGAATACTCGGTGTTGCTGCGCACCAGCCAATAGCTCCAGCTGCCCACCAGGCTCAAGCCGCCAGCGAGGGGATAGCGCGCGTCCACGCTGACCGTGTGCTCATCGTCCTCCTCCGTGCCGTTGGCGTAGTCGCTGGTGGCGTTCTGGATGCGGCGGTGCAGGTAGTCGCGCAGCAGGAACTGGTAGGCCAGGGTCAGGCTGGGGCCCTGCGGGCCCTGGGGCTGAAAGCGCACATTGGGCTGCAGGCTGATGCTGCGGAAGCTGTAATAATCAGGTGTGTAGACCGAGCTGGCGTCAAAGTAGTTCTGGTCGCTCGCTAGCTCGATGCATTCCACGCGCAGCCCGGGGATGGCAGCGGCTCCAGGCAGGCTCAGGTCAGCCAGGGCGTCATGGTAGAAATCCAGGCGCTTGGAGCCCGTGTCCACCGTGCCATCCTGCCGCATGATGTCCGAATCGTCATAGGCCTCGCAGAGCAGGTCGTAGCGCAGGCGGGCATCGATGCCAAAGGCCCGGGTGTTGGCGGACAGGCCCAGGCGAGGGCCCAGGTAGTCCTTGATGCGCCAGTTGCCCTGGCCGGTGGGCAGGGGGTTGTGGTAGTTGATGTAGGCGCGGTGCGCCACATCCAGGCTCAAGCTGGCCTTGTCCAGGCCCAGGAGGGAGTGGCGATCCTCGACCTGCAGCCCGCCGCCCCACTGCTCGTAGTCATACAGTCCCTCGGACCAGGGGCTGTCCTTGCTCTCTAGGGTGATGTCGCGCTCGGCGTCACCGCGCAGCTGCCACTTGCTGCCGCTGCCCCTCAGCTCAAAGGCCGGCTTGGCTAGAAAGAGGGTCTGCGAGGCCAGGTAGCCGTGGGGGTCCTCCTCCACCACCTGCTCCTGGGCCGAGGACTGCACCATGAAGAGCGGCAGGAAGGCCGTGTCATGGCTCAGCTCCATGGCCGGCACCAGGATGAGGTGGCCCACCGCCTCATTGTCCCAGCCGCTGTTGAACATGTCGCTCTGCGAGTTGCTGCTGGCATAGCGCAGGTCGCTGTCCAGGTAGGTCTGCATGCCGAAAGCCCAGGCTTGGCGGCCTGCCAAGAGCAGGGCCAATGCGAGTATGCACTTCTTCATCTTCACCTCAAAAGGGAGCGGCTTGGCTTTAGAGCATCCAATAGTAGGAGACCAGGGGGTTCTGGTAGGGGTCATAAGGCCAGGGTGAGGACCAGTTGAAGGTGCTCTCAAAGGAGTCGTTCTCGAAGAGCAGGTCGATCTCATGGCTCAGCATGCTTGAGCTGAAGGTCACATCCAGAACGCCTGGGGCTGTGGAGATGCCATGGATCAGGTCCTGGCTGGGCTGAAGGCTGGTGGGCAGGCTGCTTGGCTTGGATGCCAGCGTCGGATGGGTCACGGTCTGGCCGAAGATGGGCAGCACGGGCACAGACACCGGGCTTGAGCCGGTCAAGCCGCTCTCATTGAGCACGTTGTAATTGATGCTGAAAAGGGTGTAGGTGGAAGGCGGGGTGGCCCCAATGGGGTAATAGGTGTAGTCCGTGGTCATGCCGCCCTGGGCATTGGTGTAGGACTGGGGCGCTGAGCCCGTGTCCATGTAATCGATGAGATAGCTGATCGGGGTGGTTCGGGCAGTGGCCTCATCCATGGTCGGGCAATAGGAGGTCTTATAGGTGTAGATGTTGCCCGAGAGGAAGGCCCCGAAGCACTCTTGCGTCTGATAGCTGCCAGGGCCATCGCCGCTGACCCAATTGAAAGTGTAGGTGCGGTAGTAGCCCTGCCCTAGGGTGCTGGGATCGATGATGTCGGTGTCATTCACCACCATCCACGAGGTGAAGAAGGGCGCCTCATACACCGTGCTCATGGCGATGGATTCACCCTGCGGGTTGCTGGCTGTCCAGCCCTGGAGCACCCTGTAATAGCTGGGGTAGTTTGAGGGATCCAAGTAGGGGGATGTGGCGAGGTTCTCAGTGGCTCTCATGATGGGCACCCAGTTGCTGGGGAGCGCGGTGTTGAAGCTGACGCTCTCCACCAGGGTGTCGATGCCGGCATCGGGGCCGCCGAGATGGTCGGTCACATGGGTCTGCACCACGGTGGAGGCATTGGGCCTGTCGATGCGGTGCGCGATCAATGCCTGGTAGCCGAAGCGGTCATAGGTGACCAGGTTCTGCACAGAGTCGTCGTGCTGGCCGCGGGCCGCTGCCCCGCCCTCCACGCGCTGCTGGGCGTCCACCTCATTGAGCAGGGTCTGTATCTCGTCCTGCAGCTCAGAAGGGCCATAGCCTTGTCCCAGGGCCGCGCCCTGGCCCGGCGACAGGTCCTTCACCTGGCCCAGCAGAGCCTCCAGCTCGGCCTTGGCCGCGGCCAGCTCCTTGGCATCCAGGGCCTCGGCGTCGCCAGGCCCGTCGCTGTCGGCGATGGCGGTCTGGCCAGCCGCCACCAGGGTCTCTATCTTGCCCGACAGGTCGGCGAGCAGCACTCCCAGGCCGTCCGTGGTGTAGACCTTCACTTGGCTGCTGTCCGCCTTGGGGTCATAGCCCAGCTCCCAGTCAGTTCCCTTCACCGCGGCCACGGCGTTGTGGGTGCGCACCTCGAAGCGGTCGCCGCTGTGCAGCTTGTTCACCAGCAGGCGCACCGCGCCCCAGGCCAGGTCCATCAGCGTGCTGCGGCCCTTGCCATGCATCGCAGAGTCATCCAGGGTCAGCTCGGTGTTCTCCCGCAGCCACATGCGGCTGCCATCGCTGAGCACAAGGCCGAGGATGGCGGCCGGCCCGGTCTTGAGCGTGGCGCCATCAGGGATGGTCTCCCCGATCTCGACGTTGTGGGGCTTGCCCTTGCCCATGGCCAATTGGGCGCTACCGTGGACCTTTACCACCATGGCCTGCTGATCCTTTGCCATGGCCCAAGATGCGGCCATGAGCAGGGCTGTCAGCAGCAGCCAGCTTGCGCAGCGCTTGCATGTGAGCACGACTACCTCCATCCAACAGGGGAAAACGAAGCGTCTCAATAGGAAAAACTCTAGCAAATTACCTGCTCAAAGAGCAAGGTAAAACGTCCAAGCAAAAAGGGCGCGGCATGCCGCGCCCTTTTTGCTTTCCTGGCTTCAACGGACCACTGCCACCTTCTGCCAGACCTCTCCGCTGCCTCCCTGTTCAAAGACAACTTTGACATGCACCAAGTAGATGCCCGGCGACACGGGATGCGTGTCCCAACCTTGAGTGCCGCTTCCAAAGCTTATGGAACTGACGCGCTGGCCGGTCACATTGTAGACCTCCCAGACCCCGCTCGCCGTCTGAGCCGGCCCGAACAGGATGACCGTGCCTCCCTTAGGCACCGGCACCGGTGCCAGCACTAGCTTAGCATGCCAATGCTCGGGGGTGACAGTGATGCTGGGCGAGGCGCTGAACGTCGGGCTGGCGCTATAAGTGGGGCTGGGGGTGGGCGTGTCGCTGGCCGTGGGCGAAGCGCTGAAGCTGGGGCTGGCGCTGAATGAGGGGCTGGGGGTGGGCGTGTCGCTGGCCGTGGGCGAGGCGCTGAAGCTGGGCGAGGGCGTGGGCGTGTCACTGGGGGTGGGCGAGGCGCTGAAGCTGGGCGAGGGCGTGGGCGTGTCACTGGGGGTGGGCGAGGGCCCTGGGGTGATGGTGTCCGTGCGGGTGGGGCTGGCGGTCACCGTGCTGGTGCGCGTGGCCGTGCCGGTGCGCGTGGGGCTGGCCGTGCTGCTCTGCGTGGGCGTGCGGGTGCCGCTGAAGGTGGGGCTGGGGCTCAAGGTGCTGGACGGGGTGCGCGTGGCGCTGGCCGTGGGGCTGGGGCTGTTGGTGGAGGTGGAGGTGCGCGTGGCCGTGGAGCTGCGCGTGAAGGTGGGCGTCACTGAGCTGCTAGGGGTGCCAGTGAGGGTGGGGGTGGCCGTGGAGCTGGGCGTGGCGGTATTGGTGAAGGTGCCATTGATGGTGGGCGAGGCGCTGAAGGAGACTGTGGGCGTGGGTGTATCCGTGGGCGTGCCCGTGCTGGTGTAGGTGCCGTTGGGCGTGTTTGTGCTGGTGAAGGTGCCGTTGGCTGTGGGCGAGCCCGTGAAGGTGTTGGAAGGGCTCTCAGTGCAGCTGGGCGTGGGCGAGAAGCTGAAGCTCGGCGTTGCAGAGTAGGTGGGGCTATAGGTGGGCGAGGGCCCGGCCGTGATGGTGGAGGTGTCGGTCCATGTCGGGCTGATGGTGGGAGAGTAGGTGACGGTGGGCGAATAGGTGAAGGTGGGGGATGGCGTGTGCGCGGTGCAGCCCGTGATGCCGCAGGGAGCCTGCCCGGTGTTGGGGTCTGCCAAGCCATTGGCTGAGGTCTCGCAGACCAGCTGACCATTGAAATAGAGGGCAAAGTAGGGGTCGTCCGTCCAGCTGCTGTCAGCGGCCATGGTGCTGTACCAGGTGCCAGAGATGTTGCCGCTGGCGCACTGGATGCGCCCCAGGTTGTTGTTGCTGTGGATGTCGCCGCCCCCGCCCGGGATGGTGTAAGCTGCGCCCAGTCCCGTCAGCGATGCGGTGACCATCTGGTCGGCCACGCGCGATGCGGAGCAAGCTGCGATGGCGGTGCTGGTGATGGTGAAGGCGGCCCCAGTGCCGATGTTCTGGGTGAAGCTCTGCCCGCTGTCCTCGATGGTGAAGCCTTGGGCATCGCCGGCCATGGTGACCAGCGCTGGCTGATTGACCCAGCCCACGATGGCCAAGTTGGAGACGGTGACCGGCCAGATGCCGCGGTTGATGACCTCTGCCTGCCAGATCTCATAATTGCTTGAGGACTGGCCCAGGCGCACCTTGAGGTCCCACTTGGGGTCTTGGCTGGCCACCACGCTCAGGGGGATATCCACCACCGCATCAGGGTTGTTGCCGAGGTCCGATGAGCTGGCGGTGACCATCACATGGATGTAGATGGTGGAAGGGGCGTCAACCGGGATGAGCACGGTCACCGACTCTGGTAGCCAGTCTTGGGCCCCGGTGCTCACCAGCACGCCCTTGGGCTGGCCCTGCCAGTAGCCGGGCAGGGAGGCATTCAGCCCGTAGAACCCCCCATTATATGCCAGCCAGACATTGCCATACTTGTTCGCAGAGCTGTAGGCGGCATCCGTGGAGGCGGCGATGCCATAGACCATGGGCTGGCCAGGGTTCTTGATCTCAAAATTGATGGTCTCGTAGTTCCCTGCCACCACCGGGCTGGTCTGCAAGGACACATTGGCCAGCTGGGCTGCTGCGCTCAGCTGAGCGCAGATTCCGATAAAAAAAGGGAATAAAAGGCTTCGGAGCATTGTGTCCTCTAGGGTCGGGTCCAATTTCTGGCATTATCCGACCGCCGCAGACCAATTGCAACGTGTTTTAAGCCAGGCTCAGCAGATGCGGGGCAGCTGCTCGCCGCTGATCATGTCGAGCACCCGGGCCACGCCCACCTTGCTGGTCAGATGCACCTTTCCCCTGGGATCTGGCCCCTTCACAGTGCCTATGAGCGCGGCCTGCTCAAAGCCCGGCATCTGGCGCAATGCGGCCAGGGCCCGCTCAGCCTGGCTCTCTGGCACAAAGGCAGCGAAGCGGCCCTCATTGGCCACATAGAGCGGGTCAAAGCCCAGGATCTCGCAGGCCGCCTTCACATCCTCGCGCACTGGCACGGCCCTCTCGCGGACCTCCAGGGCCAGCTTGCCGGCCCAGGCGATCTCATTGAGGCAGCTGGAGAGCCCGCCGCGCGTCAGGTCTCGCAGGCAGTGCACATCCACACCCGCGGCGAAGAGCGCCTCCACCGCGGCTGTGAGGGGCGCGCAGTCGGTCTCTATGGCAGACTCAAAGGACAGGCCCTCGCGCACAGCCATGATGGCCATGCCATGGCGGCCCAGGTCACCATTGACCAGGATGGCGTCGCCGGCAGCCACCCGCGAGGGCGCCACCACCCGGCCGGCCGGCACAAAGCCCACGCCCGCGGTGTTGATGTAGATGCCGTCCCCCTTGCCCTTGTCCACCACCTTGGTGTCGCCGGTGACGATGGCCACATGGGCAGCCTCAGCAGCGGTGCGCATGTCCTGCAGCACCCGCCACAGGTCGGCCATGGGCAGGCCCTCCTCCAGGATGAGCGAGCAGGTGAGCCAGCGCGGCACCGCGCCGGACATGGCCAGGTCGTTCACCGTGCCGTTGACGGCCAAGTGGCCAATGCTCCCGCCCGGGAAGAAGGCCGGCCGCACCACGAAGCTGTCGCTGGTGAGGGCCAGGCGCTGGCCCGCGGGCGGCTCGAGCACCGCGCTGTCATGCTGCTCGCCCGGCGCCATGCCGGCGAAGGCGCGGCCGATCACCGTCTCGATGAGCTGGTGCATCAGACGGCCACCGCCGCCGTGCGCCAGGGTCACCACCGGGTAATCGCTGATGGGCAGCGGGCAGGCCACGTCATAGATGTCGGTCTTCTTGTCAGTCATCACTCGCACCAGATGAAAGGCTAGGCTTCCTGTCTCCGATACCTGTAATAGGCCGCGCAGGCGCCCTCGGAGGAGACCATGGGCGCGCCCAGGGGCTTCTCGGGCGTGCAGCGGGTGCCGAAGGCCTGGCAGTCCAGGGGCTTGGCGTTGCCGCGCATCACGTCGCCGCTGATGCACTCGGCGTCCTCGGCCGCGGTGTAGCCGCTCAAGCCGTAGATCTTGTCAGCGTCAAAGGCCGCGTACTCGTCAGCCAGGCCATAGCCGCTCATGGGGATCTCGCCCACCCCCCGCCACTTGCGGTCCACCACCTTGAAGACCTTGCGCATCAGCGCCTGGGCGCCCAAGTTGCCCCCCCGCCGCACCGCGCGGGCGTACTGGTTCTCGCACTCCCCGCGGCCCTCCTCCAGCTGGCGCACGGTCATCAGCACGCCCTCCAGGATGTCCATGGGCTCGAAGCCGGTGACCACGATGGGCACCTTCCACTTGGCGGCGAGCGGGTGGTACTCCTCGGTGCCCATCACGGCGCAGACATGCCCTGCGGCCAGGAAGCCCTGCACGCGGTTGCGCGGGCTGCTCAAGATGGCGTCGATGGCCGGCGGCACCAGCACATGCGAGACCAGCAGGCTGAAGTTCTTGAGCCCCTTCTCGCGCGCCAGGTGCACGGCCATGGCATTGGCCGGCGCCGTGGTCTCAAAGCCCACGCCGAAGAAAACCACCTGCTTGGCGGGGTTCTCAGCCGCGATCTTCAGGCAGTCCAGCGGCGAGTAGACCACCCGCAGGTCGGCGCCGGCGGCCTTGGCCCCGAACAGGTCGCCCCGGCTGCCGGGCACCCTGAGCATGTCGCCAAAGCTGCAGAAGACCACGCCTGGCCGCGCGGCGATCTGCACCGCCTTGTCTATCATCTCCACCGGGGTCACGCAGACCGGGCAGCCCGGGCCATGCACCAGGGTGATCTGCTTGGGCAGCAGCTCGTCCAGCCCGAACTTGACGATGGCATGAGTCTGCCCGCCGCAGACCTCCATCACCACCCAGGGCCGCGTCACCGCGCGCTGGATGGCCTCCGCCAGCTTGGCCACGCCCTCTTCGTCCCGGTACTCATCCATGTACTTCATGGCTGCTCCCCTGCCCCGGCAGCGCCCCTTTGCGCCGCCGGCATCGCCCGGCCCTGCACGCGCGGCCAAGGCCCCTTAAACAGCGAGAGCCCCGGCGCAAGCCGGGGCTCTCGCAAGCTCGCCTTGCGGCTCAGATCTTGTAGCTGATGAGCGCCTTCATGTACTGGGCGCGCTCGAAGGCCGTGGGGTTCTCAACCTTCTTCTGGCTCATGCTGCCCTGCATCTGCTTCACCGAGACGTACTCCTTCTCGGTCATCCAGGCCAGCAGCTCCCTCTCCACGGTCTTCACATGCTCCACGCCGTGCTTGAGCAGGGCGCTGCAGAGCATGGTGACATTGGCGCCAGCCATCAGCAGCTTGATCACATCCGGGGCCTGGTGCACGCCGCCGGTGGCGGCCAGGTCAGCCTTGATCCTGCCATGCAGGATGGCGACCCAGCGCAGGGGCAGGCGCAGGTCCTGCGGGGTGGAGAGCAGGATATGCGGCTGCACCTCCAGGGTGTCCAGGTCGATGTCCGGCTGGTAGAAGCGGTTGAAGAGGGTCAGGCCGTTGACGCCCAGGGCGTCCAGCTCGGCGGCCATGTTGGCCACATTGCTGTAGAAGGGCGAGAGCTTGACCGCGATGGGTATGCTGACCGCGGCGCGCACCGACTTGACGATGTCGAGAGTGCTCTTCTCGATGGCGGCGCCGGTGAGCTTGCCATCGGTGGGCACGCTGTAGATGTTGAGCTCAAGGGCGTCGGCCCCGGCCTGCTGGATCTGCTTGGCGAAGCTGGTCCAGCCGCCCAGGCTGCTGCCGTTGAGGCTGGCGATGATCGGGATGCCCACCGCCGCCTTGGCCTTGCGGATGTGCTCCAGGTACTGCTCAGGGCCCAAGCGATACTCGAAGGGCTCTGGGAAATAGGAGAGCGCCTCGGCAAAGCTCTCCGTGCCCTGGTTGCTGAAGGTGTTGAGCTCCTTCTGCTCGCCGCGTATCTGCTCTTCGAAGAGGGAATACAGCACCACGGCCGAAGCCTGGCAGTCTTCCATGCGCTTGATGTCAGCCACATGCTCCGACAGCGGGCAGGCCGAGACCACCAGGGGAGATTTCAGCTTGAGGCCCAGATAACTTGTGGAAAGGTCCATCTTGTCCTCCAATGCGAAAGGTTCGGGCCGGGGTCAGGCGATGGGGCCAGGGCCAGTGACGCTGGTGGCAGGGTAAGGGCGGTTGGCCAAGTACTCATAGTACTTGAACTTGGCATCCGCATCGGCCTGGGCAAGCTTCAGCAGCTCTGCGGCCACTTCCGGCTTGCTCTTGGTCAGCATCTTGAAGCGGTTCTCCCCGTACATGAAGTCTGAGACCGGGCGCTTGGCCGCCTTGCTGTCGAGCATGAAGGGGTTCTTGCCCTCGGCCACCAGGGTGGGGTTGAAGCGGTAATTGGCCCATTGGCCGCTCTCGACGATCATCTTCTGCTCTTGCAGGCCGTGGCTCATGTCGATGCCGTGGGCGATGCAGTGGCTATAGGCGATGATCAGGGCCGGGCCATCGTAGGCCTCAGCCTCAAGGAATGCCTTCAGGGTGAGGGCATCATTGCTGCCCATCACCACCCGGGCCACATACACATTGCCGTAGCTCATGGCGATCAGGCCCAAGTCCTTCTTGCCCAGGGCCTTGCCGCCAGCAGCGAACTTGGCCACCGCGCCGCGGGGCGTGGATTTGCTGGCCTGGCCGCCGGTATTGGAATACACCTCGGTGTCCAGCACCAGGATCTTCACGTTGCGCCCGCTGGCCAGCACATGGTCCAGGCCGCCGTAGCCGATGTCATAGGCCCAGCCGTCGCCGCCCAGGATCCAGACGCTCTTGCGCACCAGGTAGTCGGCGATCCCAGCCAGGCGCTTGGCCTCTCCCTTGGAGATCTCAGCCAGCTTCTTCTTGAGGTCGGCCACATGCTCGCGCTGCAGCTGGATGGCCACCTCGTCCTTCTGGGGGTTCTCCAGGATGCTCTTGGCCAGGCCCTCGCCCACCTCGGCAGCGAGCAGCACCAGGAGCTCGCGAGCCATCTCAGCCTGCTTGTCGACGGCCACGCGCATGCCCATGCCGAATTCGGCGTTGTCCTCGAACAGGCTGTTGGCCCAGGCTGGGCCGCGCCCTTCCTTGTTCTTGGTGTAGGGCGTGGTGGGCAGGTTGCCGCCATAGATGGACGAGCAGCCAGTCGCGTTGGCGATGAGCAGGCGGTCGCCGTAGAGCTGGGTGAGCAGCTTCACGTAAGGCGTCTCGCCGCAGCCCGAACAGGCTCCGCTGAACTCAAAGAGCGGCTGCTGCATCTGCTGGTGGCGCACCTGGTTCACCTTCAGCTTGCGCCGATCCAGCTCCTGGATCTTCAAGAAGAAGTCCCAGTTGGCCCCTTCCTGGGCGCGCAAGGGCTCGATGTCTCTCATGTCGAGGGCCTTGTGCTTGGTGTCGGTCTTGCTCTTGGCCGGGCACACGTCCACGCACAGGCTGCATCCGGTGCAGTCATCCGGCGAGACCTGTATGGAGTACTTGAGGCCCTTGAGCTCGGCATCCTTGAAGTCGACCAGCTTGAAGGAGGCCGGAGCGCCCGCAGCAGCGGCCGGCTCATAGGCCTTGATGCGGATGACGGCATGCGGGCAGACCATGGCGCACTTGCCGCACTGGATGCAGATGTCGGCGTCCCAAACCGGGATCTCCGGGGCGATGTCCCGCTTCTCATACTGGGTGGTGCCGGTGGGGAAGGTGCCATCCACTGGCATGGCTGAGACCGGCAGCAGGTCGCCGCGGCCGGCGATGATCTCGCCCTCGACCTTGCGCACGAATTCTGGGGCATTGTCAGGCACCGGCTTGCGCATGGGGATGGTGCCGGTGGCCGCGGCAGGCACCGCGACCTCATGCATGTACTGCAGGCTGGAGTCGACCACCTTGAGGTTCATGGCCACGACCTCCTCGCCCTTCTTGCCATAGGTCTTCTTGATGCTCTTCTTGATGGCCTCCACCGCCTCCTCGCGGGGCAGCACATTGGCCAAGGCGAAGAAGCAGACCTGCATCACCGTGTTGATGCGGCCGCCCATGCCGCACTCGCGGGCCACATGGTTGGCATCGATCACGTAGAACTTCATCTTCTTGGCAGCCAGCTGCTCTTGCACCAGCTTGGGCAGCTTGTCCCATACCTCGTCCTTGCTGTGATGGGTGTTGAGCAAGAAGGTGGAACCAGGCACGGCCGAGGCCAGCATGTCATAGCGGTCCAAGAACACCGGCTGGTGGCAGGCCACGAAGTTGGCCTTGTCGATGAGGTAGATGCTGCGGATGGGCCGCGGCCCGAAGCGCAGGTGCGACACCGTCATGGCCCCAGACTTCTTGGAGTCGTAGACGAAGTAGCCCTGGGCAAAGTTGGGGGTGTCCTCGCCGATGATCTTGATGCTGTTCTTGTTGGCGCCCACCGTGCCATCCGCGCCCAGGCCGTAGAACAGGCAGCGCACCACGTCATTGGGCTCGATGGAGAATTGAGGGTCCCAGGTCAAGCTGGTGTGGGTGACGTCATCGTGGATGCCGATGGTGAAATGGTTCTTGGGCCTCGCCTGCTTCAAGTTGTCGAACACCGCCACCACCATGGACGGTGTGAACTCCTTGCTGGAGATGCCATAGCGCCCACCCACCACCTTGGGCATGGCCTTCAGCTTGCCGACGCCATTCTCCAAGCCCTCGTGCAGGGCCGTCAGCACATCGGTGTAGAGCGGCTCGCCCGTGGCGCCCGGCTCCTTGCAGCGGTCCAGCACGGCGATGGCCTTGACGCTGGCTGGCAGAGCCTCCACGCAGCGCTTCATGTCAAAGGGGCGGAACAAGCGCACCTTGATGGCGCCCACCTTCTCGCCCTTCTTCACCATGTATTCAATGGTCTCGTCCACGGTCTCGCAGCCCGAGCCCATCAGCATCACCACCCGCTCCGCATCCGGAGCGCCGACGTAATCGAAGAGATGGTAGGCGCGGCCCACCTGGGCGGCGAACTTGTCCATGGCCTCCTGCACGATGTCCGGGCAGGCGATGTAGAAGGGGTTGCCGGCCTCCTGGCCCTGAAAGAACACATCCGGGTTCTGCGCCGTGCCGCGCAGCAGCGGGTGGTCAGGCGTCAGCGCGCGGTCGCGATGGTCTTGGATGAGCTTGTCATCGATGAGGGCGCGCATGTCATCGTCGTTGAGCAGCTCGATTTTGCTGACCTCATGCGAAGTGCGGAATCCGTCAAAGAAATGGATGAAGGGCAGGCGCGATTTGAGCGTGGCAGCCTGGGCAATGAGGGTGAAATCGTGGGCCTCTTGCACCGAGGCCGAGCTGAGCAGCGCCCAGCCTGCGCTGCGGGTGCTCATCACGTCGCTGTGGTCGCCAAAGATGGAGAGCGCGTGGGTGGCCAGGGTGCGGGCCGCCACGTTGAACACCGTGGCCGTGCGCTCGCCGGCGATCTTGTACATGTTGGGGATCATCAGCAGCAAGCCCTGGCTGGCCGTGACCGTGGTGGACATGGCTCCCGCCTGCAATGCGCCGTGGACCACGCCCGCGGCGCCGCCCTCGGACTGCATCTCGACCACCAAGGGCACCGTGCCCCAGAGGTTCTTCTTGCCCTGGGCCGCCCATTCATCGGCCCATTCAGCCACCGGCGACGAGGGGGTGATGGGGTAGATGCCCACCACCTCGTTCACGCGGTAGGATACGTAGGCCACTGCCTCGTTGCCGTCCAGGGTGTACCACTTGCGCTTGCTCATTGTATCCCTCCCAATTCATCCATCTCCCTAAGGTAAGCGAAGACCTGCTCGGCCTCCTTGGGGTCGACGGTAGAGATGGCGAAACCGACGTGCACCACGACATAGTCCCCTACCCCGGCCTCGGGCACATAGGCCAGGTTGACTTCCTTATAAACGCCGCTGAAGCTGACCTTGCCGGTCCGCTCCAGGGCTTCTCCAATGATGCTCTCTATCCTTCCAGGTATGGCCAGGCACATGATGCGCTTCCTCTCAAGGGGCCGCTAAAACCTGCGGATGATAGCACCGCGCGGCCCCCAATTCAAGGCCGGCGCGGGACGGCGTTCTGCTGCTCAATCCCCCTCTTGCAGGTCGATGCGCTCGATGACCACGCTGCGGCCCTCCAAGACCTCGACATCGCGGCTGCCGCAGCCTGCGCAGGCCAGCGCATGATGGTCCTCCGGATGGCTCTGGCAGCCGCAAGCGCGGCACTTGAGACCCACCGGGGCTTCCATGAGCTCCAGCTCGACCCCGGCCAGGGGCGTGCCCTCGGCCAGGGCGCTGAAATGCATTCGCACCGCCTCCGCCTGCAGGTGCAGCATCTCGCCCACCTTCACCCACACCTTGAGCGGCTTGGCGCCAGGGTGGGCGGCCAGCTGGGCCTGCACCGCCTCGGCGATCTGGTCCGTGTACGCGCCTTCATGCATGGGCATCCTCAATGAGCGGCCGGGCCAGCTTTAGCGCCGCCTTGAGCCCCTGCCGGGCCGCCAAGCTGAGGCCCTCCCCGAATTCCATGCTCTCGCCGCGCACCGTCAGCACCCACAGCTCGCATCGGGCGCCAAAGAGGCTCTCTGCGAGGCTCAGCAGCACCTCAGGGCCTGTGTGGTGGCTGGTGGCTTGGACCGCGCCTTTGGCGTGGCTGCGCAGGCGCCTCAGCAGCACCGGCGGCCCGCCTGCGCTGGCATCGGCCAGCAGCACGCGGCGGTAGGCGCCCAGCTCAGCAGCCAGCTCAGGGCCCAGCTGCTGGGTCAGGCGCAGGTCCACACGCGACAAGCCCTGGGCTAGACTCTTGGCGAGTTCCCAGCCCAGGGCATCATCTCTACGAGCGCAATTGCCGTAGCCGACCAGAAGGTCCACGAGCTAAGCGTCCTTGCGGACCGTGCTCAGCAAGGTGCCATCCGGCCCATAGACCTCCATCACCATGGGCATGCTGCCAATGGCGTGGGTGGAGCAGGAGAGGCAGGGGTCGTAGCAGCGGATGGCCGCCTCGACCCGGTTGAGGGCGCCTTCCTTGACATCCTTGCCGTTGACATAGGCCTTGGCCACTTCGAGCACGCTGCGGTTCATGCCCAGGTTGTTCTGGCCCGTGGCGATGAGCAGGTTGACCTTGGTCAACATGCCTGTGTCATCCACCTTGTAATGGTGGAAGAGGGTGCCGCGCGGGGCCTCGCAGGAGCCGATGCCCTCGTTCTGGTTGCGGCGGGCCAGCGACTGCACGTTGGTGCTGGTGACCTTGGGGTCTTCCAAGATCTGGCGCACCTGCTCCACCGCGCCCAAGAGCTCGATGAGGCGGGCGTAGTGGTAATAGAAGGTGCCGTGGTTGGGCCAGCCCCCGGTGATGGCCTTGTAGGCCTCGAATTCCTTCTGGGCCAGCGGGGTGGCCATGCGGCTGGCCACGTTGAGGCGGGCCAGCGGGCCCACCCGGTAGTGGCCCTTCTCAATGCCCAGCGGCTTGAAGTAGGGGAACTTGAGGTAGCTGAAATCCATGGACCGCTCGGCGATGTACATCAGGTAGTCCTGGGCCTTGAAGTCCTGCAGCACCTTGCCATTCTCATCGATCATGCGGATGACGCCGTCATAGACCTCATGGGTGCCATCGGGCGTCACCGTACCCATGTAGAGCGTCGGGTAGTTGGCGAAGCTGTCCACGAACTGCTTGTTCTCTTCCCTGAACTTCTTGAACAGCTCCAGGGCCGTCTTGCAGCTGTCCAGCGCCTCGGGGATCCAGCCCAGCAGGGCCTGGCGATCCTCCTCGCGCAGGGAGTAGGCCATGCCGCCGGCCACGATGCCCATCAGGTGGATCTTCTTGCCCGTCAGCCGCTCGCTGATCTCCTGGCCGAACTTGCGCAGGCGGATACCCTTGACGCCGATCTCGGGGTACTTGGCGGCGATCCCCAGGATGTTGCGGGAGGCCGGCTCGCTGTCAAAGCCCAGCAGCATGTCCGGCGCGCTCAGGTGGTAGAAGCTCAGGGCATGGCTGCTCACCAGCTGGCCCAGCTCGATGAGCCGGCGCAGCAGCAGCCCGGTGTAGGGGATCTTGACCTGCTGGATGTCCTCGCAGGCCTTGACGCTGGCCAGGGCGTGGCTGGTGGGGCAGATGCCGCAGATGCGCGGGGTGATGGTGGGCATCTCGGTGTAGACCCGGCCCTCGCAGAACTTCTCGAAGCCGCGGAACTCATTGACATGGAACTCCGCATTGGTCACCTTGCCGTCATCGCCGGTGTAGAGGGTGATGCGGGCGTGGCCCTCGATGCGCGTCACTGGATTGATGGATATCGTCTTGGCCATTGGCTCACCCATACTTCAGTTTGGCGCCCTGGTCCAGCTTGGGCACACGGTCATTGAGGAGTTCGAACAGGATGTAGAAGATCAGGTCAGCCGAGGGCGGGCAGCCTGGGATGTAGTAGTCGATCTTGACCACTTCGTGCAGGGGCACCGCCCGGTCCAAGAGCGGGGCGATCACCCGGCTGGGGATCACGCACTGGGCGTCGTTGCTGGGGGCATCGATGTAGGCGGTCTTGAGGGCCTCCTCCTTGGTCACCCAGTTGCGCATGGCGGTCACATTGCCGGTCACCGCGCAGTCGCCGAAGCTGACCACCAGCTTGCTCTTGGCGCGGATGTGCTTGATCTCCTCCAGGTGCTCCTGGTTGCAGACCGAGCCCTCAACCAGCGTCACATCCACGTCGGGGAGCTCCTTGCCGTCCACCACCGGGCACTTGACGATGTCGGCCAGCTTGGCGACATCGAGGATGCGCTCGTCGATGTCCAGAAGGCTCATGTGGCAGCCAGAGCAGCCGCCCAGCCACACTGTGGCGATCTTCTTTTTGCTCATGACTTCACCTTCCTCTTGGCTACGAGTTCAGAGATCATGCTGGGGTGCTTGGCCAGCTGCGACTGCCCGGCCTCCTTGCGCCAGATGGCGCCCACCGGGCAGGCATCCACGCACTTGCCGCAGCTGGTGCAGGTGGTCGACTCGCCCCAGGGCTGGAAGAGGTCGCTGACGATGCGGCTGTTGCTGCCGCGGCCCATTACGTCCCAGTTGTGCGCGCCCTCGACCTCGTCGCAGGTGCGCACGCAGCGGGTGCACAGCACGCAGCGGTTGTGGTCGATGACGAAATCCCTGTGGCTGGCGTCCACATTGCACTCGGGCGTCAGGTAGGGGAAGCGCACATGGTCCATGCCCAGGCGGTAGCCCAGGTTCTGCAGCTCGCAGCGGTTGTTGGCCACGCACACCGAGCAGATGTGGTTGCGCTCGGCGAAGAGCAGCTCCACGGTCATGCGGCGGTACTTGTTGAGCTTCTCGCTCTGGGTGCGGATGACCTGCTTGTCGGCCACCGGGGTGGTGCAGGCCGGGAAGAGGCGCGGGCTACCCTCCAGCTCGACCAGGCAGAGGCGGCAGGCGCCCCAGGTGGAGAGGCCGTCCAGCTGGCAGAGCACGGGGATGTCCACCCCCGCCTTGCGGGCCACTTCGAGCACGGTCTGGCCCAGCTCGACGTCGAGCTTCTTGTCGTCGATGGTGATGCTGATGAGGTTGGCCATCAGTGCGCTCCGAGCGAGGCGGCGGGCTTGGCGATCTTGCATTCGCCGGCTGGGCAGCGCCCTTCGACGATGTGGGCGATGTACTCATCGCGGAAGTAGCGCAAGGTGGTCAGCAGGGGGTTGGGCGCCGAGGCGCCCAGGCCGCAGAGGCTGTTCTCCTTGACGTAGGGGGCCAGCTCCTCCAGCAGGGCCAGGTCTTGCAGGGTGCCCTTGCCCTCGCAGATCTTCGAGAGCAGGTTGTGCATCTCCTTGGTGCCCACGCGGCAGGGGATGCACTTGCCGCAGGACTCGTCGACGCAGAACTCCATGAAATAGCGGGCGATGGCCACCATGCAGCTGGTCTCATCCATCACGATCATGCCGCCCGAGCCCATGATGCTGCCCACCGAGGCCAGCGACTCATAGTCCACCTTGGTGTCCAGGTGCTGGGCCGGTATGCAGCCGCCCGAGGGGCCGCCGGTCTGCACGGCCTTGAAGGCCTTGCCGCCCGGGATGCCGCCGCCGATGTCGAAGATGATCTCGCGCAGGGTGATGCCCAGCGGCACCTCGATGAGGCCTGTGTTGGCGATCTTGCCAGCCAGGGCAAAGACCTTGGTGCCCGAGCTCTTGGGGGTGCCGATGGAGGAGAACCACTCGCCATCCTTGAGCAGGATGGGGGCGATGTTGGCGAAGGTCTCAACGTTGTTGAGCAGGGTGGGCTTGCCGTATACGCCCACCTGGGCCGGGTAGGGCGGGCGGGGGCGAGGGGTGCCGCGCTTGCCCTCCACCGAGGCGATCAGGGCGGTCTCTTCGCCGCACACGAAGGCGCCGGCGCCGATGCGGATCTCAACATCGAAGTTGAACTCGCTGTTGAAGATCTGCGAGCCCAAGAGCCCCAGCTTGCGGGCCTGCTTGATGGCGATCTCGAGCCGCTTGATGGCCAGCGGGTACTCGGCGCGCACGTAGATGAAGCCGCGGTTGGCGCCCACTGCGTAGCCGGCGATGGCCATGCCCTCAAGGATGCGGTGGGGGTCGCCTTCCAGGACGCTGCGGTCCATGAAGGCGCCAGGGTCGCCCTCGTCGCCGTTGCAGATGACGTACTTCTCGGCGCTCACATACTTGTAGACCGTCTCCCACTTGATGCCCGTGGGGAAGCCGGCGCCGCCGCGGCCGCGGATGTTGCTGTGCTTGACCTCGCCGATGACCTCTTCGGAGCTCATCTGGGTGAGGCACTTGTGCAGGGCGAAGTAGCCGTCCGCCGCGATGTACTCCTCGATGTCCTCAGGATTGATGGTGCCGCAGCCCGAGAGCACGATCTTCTGCTGCTTCGAGTTGAAGGCCAGCTCGCTGGCCTTCTTGCTGCTGGCCGCCTTGCCCGGCTCGCTGAAGAGCAGCATGTCGTCAACGATGGCGCCGTGCTGCAGGTGGCGCTCCACCAGCACTGGGGTGCGCTCGACGCTGACCTTCTGGTAGACGGTGTCGGTGGGCTCCACCTTCACCAGGGGGCCCTGGTTGCAGGCGCCCATGCAGCCCACCGGGATGATCTCGATCTCCTTCTCCAAGCCCAGGTCTTTGACTTGCTTCTTGGCGGCTTCCAGCACTGACAGCGCGCCCGAGCTGATGCAGCCGGCGCCGGCGCAGACGCAGACCTCATGCTTGAGGCCGGCCTTGCGGGCCTGCACCTTGGCCTTGATCTCGTTGAGGGTTTGGATGTTCATCAGGCTGCTCCCACTTTGGTTTTGATCATGTCGACGATCTTGGTGGCATCCACCTTGGCGATGACCTCATTGTCGATGATGACCGCAGGGGCCAGGCCGCAGGCGCCGATGCAGCGGGCCTGCTCCACCCCGATCTTGCCATCTGGCGTGGTCTGCCCGACCTTAAGGCCGAATCCGGCCGAGATCTGGTCGAGGATCTTCTGGGCGCCCTTCACATAGCAGGCGGTGCCCGTGCAGACCACCACCATGTGCTCGCCCTTGGGCTTGAGCGTGAAGAAATGGTAGAAGGTCACCACCCCATAGACCCGGCTGGGCGGCATCTTCAGCTCGCGGGCGATGTGCTGGATGACATTCAAGGGCAGGTAGCCATAGAGGTCCTGCGCAGTGTGCAGGATCTGGATCAGGGCATCCTGGCGGCGCTGATACTGCTTGATGGCCAGATTGACCTTGGCCAATCGCGGATCCGTGGCCGGGATCTCTTTGATCTGGCTGGCACGGTTGAGGGTGACGGGCATGTCCAACTCCTTGCGGTGGAAGGAGGGCTAAATAATGATGAAGGAAGGCTGTTCCAGAAACAACGGTTAAAACCTAAGTGTCAGGATTATACACCATAGCCCAATCTTTGTCATTGCTGAATGCGTAAGGGGCTCCATGCCGCCTTGGGGAGTTCTAAAATAGGGTTTAAAAACAGCCATATTTCCCATCGGTAGGATGTGAAAAAAAACACAAACTTGGAAAGCAAAAACTTTTTCAGTCTACGGACAAACAAAAAAACATCATTATTTAAAGCATTTTGTGAAATCAAGCACGAGGGATATTTCAATGGAAATCAATTTGGTTCATGCTAGAACTATTCGTTTTGTCTTGGCGTAAGTCTTTGCAGAGGAAGAACCCTGCCCCTCAAGGGCATCATCTATGGAGGAATCTATGCGCAGCACGCTCATCTTGGCAAGCCTCGTCCTGGCAGGCCGCCTGGCCGCCTCGCCTTATGTGCTCGATCCGGCTCATTCTGCAGTGGGCTTCAAGGTGAAGCACATGATGATCAGCACCGTTCCCGGCCATTTCAGCAAGTTCTATGGCGGCTTCAGCTTCGACCCCAAGAAGGGCCAGCTCAAAGCTGTCTCCATCACCATCGATGTGGCCAGCATCGACACCGGCGTGGAGATGCGCGACAAGCATCTGCGCAGCGGCGACTTCTTCGCAGCCGACCAGTACCCCACCGCCACCTTCGTGGCAGATGGCCCAGTCAAGGTGAAGGTGGATGAGGCGGTCAAGGTGCCAGGCACGCTCACCCTGCGCGGGGTCAGCAAGGCTGTGGTGCTGGATGTCACCTACGGAGGCCGCGCAGTGGACCCCATGGGCAAGGAGCGCGTCGCCTTTGAGGCCACCGCCGCCATCAACCGGAGCGACTACGGCGTGTCCTTCAACAAGACCCTGGACCATGGCGGGGTGATGGTGGGCGAAGAGGTGAAACTGGACATCACCGGCGAAGCCACCCCCGTGGAGGCTGACGCCAAGAAGTGAGGGGCTGCCGCGCCAGTGGGAGGCCTTCCCCTCCCGCTGGCAGCCGGCTCAGGGAATGGGGCTTTGAACAGAGGTGTAATAATATCCTTATGAATTGCGCTTTTTTTCACATACTCCCAAACTGCCTCCATCGGCGGGACGTTTAAAGTTTGGTGGTATCTGTGCCCATCGGGCCTCACTCAATATGGAGGAGAAATGCGCAATACGTTCATCCTGGCCATCCTGCTAGCAGCCAGCAAGCTGAGCGCCGCGACCTATTCCCTGGAGCCTAGCCATACCACGCTCGGTTTCAAGGCCACCCACATGGTGGTCAGCTCCTTCACCGGCAAGTTCGAGAAGTTCGCTGGCTCCTTCTCCTTTGACGATGCCACCAGCACCCTGAAGTCGGTCTCTGTCACCGTGGACCTGGCCTCCATCAACACCGAGAACAAGACCCGCGATGACCATGCCCGCGGCAAGGACTTCTTTTTGGTCGAGCAGTTCCCCACGGCTTTCTTCGTGGCCAAGGATCCGGTGGTGGTGGCCAAGGGCAAGACGGTCAGCGTGCCTGGCACCTTCACCCTGCACGGGGTCACCAAGCCCTTTGTCTTGGACGTCACCTACAACGGCACCAGCGCCGGTGCGGGCGGCAAGGTCCATGCCAGCTACACCATCACGGGCGTCATCATGCGCTCTGAATTCGGCCTCACCTGGAACAAGAACCTGGACCGCGGCGGCGTGATGCTCGCAGATGACATCCACCTCACGATCTCTGGCGATGCCCCCCAGGTGAAGTAGGCCGGCCTCCCAGGAGTCCGCCATGGCCCAGATAAGCCCCTTGTCCCTCAGGCGCCGAGTCCAGCGCATCCTGCCCGCCCGGGCCACCTTGGAGGGCGCGGGCGTGGTGATCCATAGGGCCCTGCCCCAGATGGGCGCTGACCCTGAGCTGATGGACCCCTGGCTGATGCTGGATGACGTGGACCTGCCGGCCAGCGACGAGCCGGCCTTCCCCCGCCACCCGCACCGCGGCCAAGAGATCATCACGCTCATCCTGGGCGGCGCTTCAAGCCACAGTGACAGCCGCGGCAACCAGGTGGTGGTCGAAGAGGGCGGGCTTCAGCGCATCCGCGCGGGCAGCGGCATCTGGCATAGCGAGGACACCATCCCCGGCAAGGGCCTGCGCGGCCTGCAGATGTGGATCAACCTGTCGGCAGAGGAAAAGGCCAAAGAGCCCCAGTATCAGATGCTGCAGAAGGCCGACATCCCTGTGGAGCGCTTCAAGGGGGGGACCCTGCGCCGGCTGGCAGGGGAAGGCGGTGCGGCGCCGCTGGCCACCCCGGCGCTCTACTGGGAGCTCAGCCTTGAGCCTGGGGCTTCCTGGGAATCCGGCTCCCTTCCCCAAGGCTGGGCAGGCTTTGCCTACGCCCTGGAAGGCTCTGGCATCCTCCTGGACCACCGGCTCGACAAGGGACATATCGCCCTGCTGCAGGGCGATGGCGCGGTCAGCGCCCAAGCTGGCGAGAAGGGCCTGCTCTTCATCCTGGCCCTGGGCAAGCCCCTGCGCCAGCCCATCCATTGGCGCGGGCCCTTCGTGGATTGAAGCTGGCAACACTGCCACAGAGCAACGCTCCATTAAAGAAGGGCCCTGCCAGACGGCAGGGCCCTTCTTTTTCAACCCACTCCCCACGCTCGCCGAAGCCAGCGCCTGACAGGCCTATCATAGAAGCGCCCCAACACAGCGCTCGCGCCAATGAGTGCCCCAAGCAGCGCCAGGCCGCCCCAGGGCGCAAGGCCCTCCAAGCCAAAGCCGCTGAAGCTGTGGCACGCATGCTCCAGCGCGGCGCCCAAAGGGACGTGCAAAATATAAATAGGATAGCTCAAGGCCCCCAACTCGGCAAAGAACCAGCGCAAATTGGGCCCTTGCGGCTCGGCGGCCGAACCCAACAGCACCAACAGCGGTGAGAGCATGAGCACAAAAGCCAGGTCATAGCCAGCGCGCCATGCGGCAGCCTGCGGCACTGGAAAGCAGAGCGCCAGAGCCAGCACCCCCGCCAGCAAGATGGGCGGCACCATCGGCACACCGCCGCGCGGCAGGCGATGGAGCAGCAGACCGAGGCTAAAGGAAAAAGCCACCCGGGAAAAACCGTTCCAAATATGCAGCCAGCCCCACGCACTCCCGCCGCCCAAGCCTGGCACCAAGCGCCCCGGTTCCACGCCAGGGGCTCCATGCAGACCGCAGAAGATCAAATTGGCCCCGGCAAGCGCGATAAGAATGGCGAGATTCCTTGTGCTGAGCCAGGGCCTCAAGCGAGCCCAAGCCACATTGATGCCTAGCTCCCAAGCCAAGGACCAAGCCGGCTCGTCAAAGGGAAATAGGCTAGCCGCAAGCGGGGCCGGCATCAAGAGCAGGGCAAATGCCAGATCGGCGAAAAAGGGATATAAAGGCGAGGCGACCAGCGGAAACTTGAGGAGCGAAAGCGCCAGTCCCAAGTACACCTTCCAAAGATGCCAGAGCCTGAACAACACCGCAAATGCCGTCGCCAAAATATAGAGGGGATAAAAGCGCGCTAAGCGGATCAGGCTGAACCCCTTGGCACCAAGACCCGCCTGCAAGCGCGGCTCGTAAGCCTCGGCCAGCACAAAGCCGCTCAGCACAAAGAATAAATCGACGGCTAGGTAAGCTTCCATGGGCCGATAAGCTAACGAACCCCCCAGATGGTGCAGCACCACAGCCAGGGCGGCGATGCCGCGCAGGCCGTCCAGGGTGATATAGCGCCTCCGGGGCGAGCTGACTTCCACGGGTCCCATCACCACAGCCAGTTGCACAGCTTGTCTTCCCCGCCACAGATGAAGGAGGGCGCCGTGGCCCCTGGCACAGGCCGCTTCTCTATCTTGAAACCCATGGAGCCTCCTGATCGAGGGGCACAAAAAAAGAGCGGCCCGCAGGCCGCCCCGCCGCCTCGGCCGGGCCAAAAGCCTTGATGCTGAGCGCGGTCAGCCAAGGCAGCCCCCTTACCATAGCCAATTGCGCAATTTCCCTTCCCCGCCGCAGATGGGGCACTTCTTCTCGCCGTGGCACACCGGGCAGGGCATGCGCCCAGTGCCATTGCAGAGCTTGCACTTGCCGGTGTTGGTCCACGCTCCATCCACCAGCTCGATGGCATCGCCGACATGCGACTGATTCCATGCCGACCATCCGCCGCTCGGATGCTCAAAGACCATCCACAGCTCATCTGGGGAGTGTCCCGCCACGTCCATATGATGCCAGCCAGGGGTGTCCAGCTTGAGGCAGGGACCCGTGCATGGCACCTTGCCATGCACGCAGCCCGGCGCCCCGCAGGATGCCAGCCCAGTCCCCTGGCAGGCGTCGCAGGGATAATAATCAGGCATGGAGACCTGCTTGAGACCCCAGAAGAGCAGGAGCATGGCAAGGGCCGCCGCCACAAAATGCCAGGGCCGCGCCTGGCCCTTTGCCGCAGCCCCGGGCTCAGGCCGCTTCTCTATCTTGAAACCCATGGAACCTCCTGGATGAGGGCCACAAAAAAAGAGCGGCCCGCAGGCCGCCCCAAGCCGCGCTGCCTAATGCGGCATCACCTCGTTAAAGAACATCTCCACCCAGTCCATCCTCAACCCACGGTCCGCAAAGTTCCGCAGCCGCAGCTGCAGCAGCCGCTCCATCAGCTCTTGCCGGGCCGGGGCGCCCAGCCCCAGCTCGACCGCCTGCAGGCGCAGGCTCAGGATCTCGTGCAGGGACTCAACGTACTGGGGGCGTCGCAGCTCCGGCGCCAGGCCAGCGGCGTTCTTCAGCAGGCGGTCGGCGTCCAGGCTGCCGTCATCGCGCAGCGTGCCGTCCGTCCGCCAGTTGGCATCCTTCAGCATGGCCGCCGAGCGCGAGCGCGCCTTCTCCAGGGTCTTGCTGAGCATGGTGTTGGCCGCCTTGATGCCGATGACCGGCGCCAGGTATGAGAAGACCACCTTGCGGGTCTCGTCCAGCATCAGGCAGAAGGCGTCATTGAAGCCGCTCTCCACATCGCCAGGCAGGTCGGCGCGCGTGAAGGCCGGGGCCAGGGCCGGCGCCCCGCCCGGCGCATCGCTCTGCACAGGCGCGGCCTCCACCGGCAGGGCGCTGGCAGGCGGGGGCGCTTCAGCCGCTGCGGCCGCCACAGGCAAGGCCGCCGCAGCCGGGACAGCTAGCGGGGCGATGGGCTCAGGCTTGGGCAAGGGCGAAGGCAAAGGGTCCAGCGAGAGCGGCCGGCCTGCCTTCAAGTCGCGCTGCACCTTGCCCAGCAGGTCGAGCAGGCGCTGGTGCTTGTCGCTGCTGGGGCGCGCCGCAGCCGCGGCCTGCTCCTCCTTCTGGCGCTGGGCCAGCTCCGCCTGCTGGCGCTGGGCCAGCTCTTTGAGCGCCTGCTGGGCGCGGGCCTCGCTGGCCTCTTGCGCGGCCCTCTCCTCCTCAGCGCGGGCGCGGCGGGCCTGCTCATATTCAGCCAGGATGCGCTTCTCCTCTTGCTTGCGGGCCTGGTCCATCAGGTCCTTCTGGCGCAGGGCCTCGATCTCTGCCTGGCGCTTCTGCTCCGCTTCTTGCCGCTCGCGCTCCTGGCGCAACTGGGCCTCGCGCTTGCTGCGCTCATAATCCTCCAAGATGCGGCGCTCCTCCGCCTCTTTGGCCTGGCGCGCCTGCTCCTCGCGCTCATGGCGCTCGCGCTTGCTCCGCTCGTAATCCTCCAGCAGGCGCTGCTCCTCTTGGCTCAAAGCCTCAGCGGCCAAGGCCGCGGCAGGCTGCGGCTCTGGCTCTAGGGGCGCGGGCACAGCTCGGCCCGCCTGCGGCTGGCTGCCGAAGATCTCAAGCACATCATCCAGGTCAAAGACATCATCGCTTTTAGTCACCATTGGCCGCTGTGTTCCGATCTGCGAGAAACGGGATAAACGCTTTATTCAAGGATATTAACGCCCGCGGCGCCAGCTCTGCAAGGGTTCTTATTCTCCTGTCCGGTCCCCGGCATTTGCAGCGTCGCCTGGCTTGGAGCCTTGCAGGTGGGCGTGGAGCCGGGCTGCCAGGTCCTCACCCACCCCTTTGACGGACAGAAGGCCAGAAAGTGGCGCAGATTTAAGGCCTTGCAAGCCGCCAAAGGCCGCGAGCAGCCGCTTCTTCAGGGCCGGGCCCAGGCCCGGCACCTCGTCCAGCTCGCTCAAGCTGATGGCCTTGGAGCGCAGCCGGCGGTGGTAGGCGATGGCGAAGCGATGGGCCTCATCGCGCAGGCGCTGAACCATCAGCCGGCCAGCCGAGCGCTCACCCAGGCGGATGCTGGCCTCACGACCCGGCACAAAGAACTCTTCCAGCCGCTTGGCCAGACCGAAGGCCGGGAGCCGCTCGAGGCCCAGGGCTTTGAGCGCCGCCAGCGCGGCGCCCAGCTGGCCCTTGCCGCCGTCGATCATCACCAGGTCCGGCAGGGGCAGGCCCTCATCCAGAACCCGGCGGTAGCGGCGGCCCACCACCTCGCGCATGCTGGCAAAGTCATCCACCCCCTTCACGGTCTTGATGCGGTAGCGGCGGTATTCCGAAGGGGCCGCGCGCCCATCCAGCATCACCACCATGCTGGCCACGGTGTGGCTGCCCTGCACATGCGAGATGTCGAAGCCTTCCACGCGATGCGGCGGCCCGGGCAGGTTGAAGACCTTCGTGAGCTCATCCAATCCGGCCTGCAGGTCGCGAGCCGGGGCTTCGGGCGGCGCCTCGCTGGCAGAGCGCGCGGCGGCTTCCAGCGACTGCCTGGCGTTCTCCTCCACCAGCCGCACCAGGGCCAGCTTCTCCCCGCGCTGCGGCACGGTCAGGCGCACCCTCTGGCCGCGCCGGCCGCTCAGCCAGTCGGCCATCACCGCGGGCTCAGCCACCGGGTGCTGCAGCACCACCTCCTCTGGCACCACGGCCCCGGCGGCATAGTACTGGGTGACAAAGGCCTCCAGCACCTCGCCCGGGTCGGCGCCCTCGAGGTTGCTCAGGCGGAAGACCTGGCGGTCGCAGAGCTTGCCGGCGCGGATGAAGAAGAGCTGCACGCAGGCCTCGGTGCGGAGCCTGCCGCTCTCGCCCTCGGCCGCGGCGAAGCCGGTCTGGCGGAAGGCCAGGGCAGCCACATCCACGTCGCGCGGCTCGGGCAGCACCACGGCCTGCCGGGCGCGCACCGTCTCCACGGCCTGAATGCTGTCGCGCAGGCGGGCGGCGGCCTCGAATTGCAGAGCCTCGCTGGCGATGGCCATCTGGGCCTTGAGCTCGTCCAAGAGCGCCGATTCCCTGCCCTCCAGCACGGCCCGGGCTTGGCGCACATGCGCGGCGTAATCCTGCTGGCTCTCGCCCCAGGCCACGCAGGGCGCCCCGCACTGGCCGATGGCGTGATAGAGGCAGGGGCGGGCCAGGCTCCGGTCGATCTCTATCTTGCACTGCCGGATGCCCAGCTGGCGCAGGATGAGGCGCTGGGTGGCCCGCATGGCGCCCACATCCACAAAGGGCCCGTAGAGCCGGCCCAGGCCCTTGCGCGGCTGGCGCGTCACCACCAGGCGCGGGTAGGGCTCATCGGTGAGGCAGAGGTAGGGGTAGGTCTTGTCATCGCGCAGCAGGATGTTGTACTTGGGCCTGAACTTCTTGATCAGCGTGCATTCGAGGATGAGGGCCTCGAGCTCGCTGGCCGTGACGATGGTCTCCATGGCCCCGATGCGCGAGACCAGGGCGCGGTTCTTGGGCGAGAGGCGCGAGGGGTCCTGGAAGTAGCTGCGGGTGCGGGCCCGCAGGTCCACGGCCTTGCCCACGTAGATCACCCGGCCCTGAGCGTCGCGGTAGAGGTAGCAGCCGGGCGCTGCCGGGATGGACTGGGCCTGGTAGGCGAAGGCCATGTCAGGCCTTCCGGCGCGGGGGCTTCCAGGCCCCGCCCATGGGCCTTGCCACCCTTTCGCGCTTAGGCTTGGCGCCCTTGGCCTTGGGCGCCTGGCCGCCCAGCCCCAGCAGGTCGCCCTGGGCCAGGGCCTCGCCCGGCTTGAGCGCCCGCAGGCGGCCCACCTGGTCGCGCAGCTCGGCGGCGCGCTCAAAATCCAGCTCAGAGGCGGCCTTGCGCATCTGCTTCTCCAGCTTGACCACCAGCTGGGGTATGGCGTCCGGGTCAAAGTAGGGGCTCTGCCCCTCGCCCGCGGCTGGAGCTGCGATGGTCAGGTAGTCCTTCTCATAGACCGATTCCAGGATGTCCTTGATGGACGACTTGATGCTCTGCGGCGTGATGCCGTGTTCTGCGTTCCAAGCCAACTGCTTCACGCGGCGGCGCCCGGTCTCGCCCATGGCGCGCCGCATGCTGTCGGTCTCGCGGTCGGCGTAGAGGATGACGCGCCCCTCCACATTGCGCGCCGCGCGGCCCATGGTCTGGATGAGCGAGCGGTCGCTGCGCAAGAAGCCCTCCTTGTCAGAGTCCAGGATGGCCACCAGGCTCACCTCTGGCAGGTCAAGGCCCTCGCGCAGCAGGTTGATGCCCACCAGGCAGTCAAAGACACCCTGGCGCAGCTCGCGCAGTATCTTGATCCTCTCAAGGGTCTCGATGTCGCTGTGCAGGTAGCGCACCCGCACGCCCTGCTCCTGCAGGTAGGCCGTGAGGTCCTCCGACATGCGCTTGGTAAGGGTGGTCACCAGCGTGCGCTCGCCCTTGGCGGCGCGCAGGCGCACCTCGCCCAGCAGGTCGTCCACCTGGCTCTTGCATGGGCGCACCTCCACCTCAGGGTCGCAGAGCCCGGTGGGGCGTATGATCTGCTCCACCACCTGGCCCTGGGCGCGCTCGATCTCCAGCTTGCCCGGGGTGGCCGAGACGCAGACCAGCTGCTTCACCTTGCGCTCGAACTCCTCCCAATAGAGGGGCCGGTTGTCGATGGCCGAGGGCAGGCGGAAGCCGTAGTCGATGAGGCTCTGCTTGCGCGAGCGGTCGCCCTCGAACATGCCGCGCACCTGCGGCAGGGTCACATGGCTCTCATCGGCCACCACCAGGGCGTCGGCGGGCAGGTAGTCCAGCAGGGTGCTGGGGGGCTGGCCGGGCAGGCGCCCGTCCAGATGGCGGCTGTAGTTCTCGATGCCCTGGCAGGTGCCCAGCTCCTTGAGCATCTCAAGGTCAAAGTGGGTCCGCTGCTCCAGCCGCTGAGCCTCCAGCAGCTTGCCCTGGGCCTTGAATTCAGCCAGGCGCTCGCCAAGCTCAGCGCGGATGCTCTGCACCGCGCGCTCGATCTCGCTCTTGGGGGTGACGAAATGCTTGGCCGGGTAGACCGCCGTGCCGGCCAGGTCGCGGAAGGATTGGCCAGTCAGCGGGTCCACCTCGCGGATGCGCTCCAGCACGTCGCCGAAGAACTCCAGGCGCAGCGCCGTGTCGCCATAGGCGGGATACACCTCAAGGCAGTCGCCGCGCACACGGAAGCGCCCGCGGTAGAAGTCGAGGTCGCCGCGGCTGTACTGCATCTCCACCAGCTTGTGGAGCAGGTCCTCCTGCCGGTAGGCCTTGCCCTGCTCCAGGATCAGGTACATGCCGCGGTAGACATCCGGGTCGCCCAGCCCATAGATGCAGGAGACCGACGAGATGATGATGGTGTCGCGCCGCTCGAGCAGGGCGTGGGTGGCCGCCAGGCGCAGGCGGTCTATCTCATCGTTGATGCTTGCGTCCTTCTCGATGAAGGTGTCCGTGCTGGGCACATAGGCTTCCGGCTGGTAGTAGTCGTAGTAGCTGACGAAGTACTCCACCCGGTTCTTGGGGAAGAAGCTCTTGAATTCCCCGTAGAGCTGGGCAGCCAGGGTCTTGTTGTGGCTGATGATGAGGGTGGGCCGCTGCAGGCGCTGGATCAGGCTGGCGATGGTGAAGGTCTTGCCGCTGCCGGTGACGCCCAGCAGCACCTGCCAGGGCTGGCCCTGGCGCGCGCCAGCCTCCAGCGCGGCGATGGCGCCGGGCTGATCGCCCTGGGGGCTGAAATCAGAGGTGAGCTCGAAGGGGGGCATGGCGGGGCCAGAGGGAGGGTTCAAAGGCCCCGCTTGCGGAAGATCTCCTTGAGCAGCTCTTTGACCTCGGAGTTCTCCGGGTCCACCTCGAGCACCTTCTGGCAGGCGCGCATGGCGTCCTGCAGAAGGTCCTGCGCCAAGAAGGCCCTGGCCGAGGAGAGCAGCGCAGCGTGGTCGTTCTCGATGTTCTTGGTGGCAGAGGCCTTCAGCGCATCGCTGATGCGGCGGCTGGGCTTGGCCGCGTCGCCGGCCGGGTGCAGGGCCGGGCTGGCGGCGGGCGGGGTGCGCTGCAGCGCCTGGGCGATGATGGCCTGCTTGCGCAGCTCCTGGGCCTGGCGCAGGGCATCCAGGGCCTGGCGCTCGGCATCCGCCTTGGCGCGGGCCTCGGCTTCCGCCTTGCGCTGGGCCTCCTGCTGCGCCTTGAGCGCAGCCATGGCCTCCTGCTCGCGCTTGAGGGCGGCCTGCTCCGCCTCGGCGCGGGCCTTGGCCTCGGCTTCCATCTGGGCCTTCATGTCGGCGAGCGCCTTGGCGCGCACCTCGGTCTCGAGGCGGGCGGCCTGCTCGCGCATCATGGACTGCATGCGCTCCTCGAACTCCTTCTCGCGGCGCAGCATATCCTCGCGCTCGCGGTTGAGGCGCGCCTCATTGTCCCTCTGCTCCTCCTCGATGCGGCGGGCCATCTCCTGGGCGGCCGCCTCGCGGGCCTTGGCCTCGGCCTCCAGCCGCGCCACCTCGATCTGGCGGCGCAGCATCTCGGCCTCCTGGGCCATCTGGGCCTCGCGCTCGCGGATAGCGGCCTCAGCCTCCTCGCGCTCGCGGCGCACCTGCTCGCGCAGGGCCTCTGACTCCGCCTTGTAGCGGGCCTCGCGCTCCAGGGCCTCCTTCTCGAAACGCTGGCGCAGGGCCTCCGCCTCGCGCAAGGTGGCCTGGCGGGCAGCCTCGCGGGCGGCCTCGCGCTCCGCCTCGGCCTCGGCTGCGCGGGCCAGGCGCTCCTCCTCCGCCTTGCGCTGCTGCTCGGCGCGGCGGGCATCCTCAGCCTGGTGGGCGTCCTCAGCCTGGCGCTGTTCCTTGAGCTTGCGCGCCTCCTCATCGGCAGCCAGGCTGCCAGCCGGGGCGGGCGCTGCCGCGGGCGCAAGGGCAGGGGCAGGCGCGGCCTTGGGCGCGGGAGGCGGCGCAGGGGCAGGCGGGGGCTCGGGGCTGGACCCAGCCTGGGGCAGCAGCGCATCGCTGCCGCCCATCAGCTTGTGGCGCATCTCCATGGCCGCGCGCTGGATGATGTCCTGCTCGCTGGCGCTGCTCTTCTGCAGGGCGGAGAGCTCGCTCTCCATGCGGCTGCGGGCCTCGGCTTCTTCGCGCTCCCAGCGGCTCCGAGCCTCAGCCTCCAGCTGCTGGCGCTTGGCCTCCTCCAGCCGGCGGGCCTCCTCAGCCTGCAGCTGGGCCCACTGCTCCTCCGCCTGGCGCTTCTTCTCCAGCTGGTCGCGCACCTCCTGCAGGCGGTTGCGCACCGCTGGCTCGTCCGGGCTGAACTTGAGGATGGTGACCAGCGATTCGATGGCGTTGTCAAAGTCCTCGGCCTGCAGGTAGCTCTCCGCCAGGCTGAAGAGCTTGGCCACGAACTCCCGGCCCGGGTCGGCTGCCGCGGCCTCCGCGGGCCCGTCCTCGGGCAGCACGGCCACCGAGGCTGCGGTGGATTCCTGGCGCAGGCGGGCGGCCTGCACCTCATCCAGGAGCTTGTGCACATCCAGGTCCGTGGGGACCACATCCAGCAGGTGCTGCCCAGCCTCATGGGCCGCGTCCAAGCTGCCCTTGTCGAGCAGGGCCTGCGCTTCAGCCAGGCGGGCATGAATGCTGGCATTCTGCAGCTCCAAAGCCCCGGCATTGCCGGGCTCCAGGCGCAGGGCGCGGCGGCAGGTGGCCAGGGCCTTGTCATGCTGGCCGGCTTGGGCCTGCAGGCGCGCGCACTCCAGGTACTCGCGCAGGGCCTCCTGGGGAGCCCCGCGGCGCGCCTGGATCTCCGCCATCATGTTGCGGAGGTTGGGGTCCAGGGGGTCCTGGCGCTCGAGCTTGCGGTATTCCTCAAGGGCGCGGTCCCACTTGCCCTCCTGGAAATAGCCGTAAGCCACCTTGAGCCCTATCTTCTTCTCTTCAGAACTCATAGTCTCCCCGTCTGGGCCGCCCAGGGCAGCGGTCTTTCATTATAGCCCTGCCCCGCCTTTCGTGGAAGGGCCATGCACCACTCCCCGCTTCCCTTCGGGGCGCCTCTCGGGTATCATGCCCGCATGACCTGGATAGATGCCCTCCTCATCCTCGGCCTAGCCGGCTTTGGCCTGGTGGGCTGGCGGCTCCGCGCCAGCCTGCTCATGGCCGTGCTTTGCGCCCTGGCTTTGAGCCCCCTGCTGGCCACTCAGGCCGCGCGCGCCTGGGGCCCCTGGCTGCAAGCCAAGGCCGGGGCCTGGGCCAGCCCGGCGCTTGCCTATTGGCTGGCCTTTGCGCTCATCCTGCTCTTCACTGGATTGGCCTTCAAGATGCTGGGCGGCATGGCCGAGGCCCTGGCCCTGTCCGTGGTTGACAGCCTGCTGGGCGCGCTGCTGGCAGCCCTGCTGGGCCTGGCAGCCCTAGCGCCCCTGGACCAGGCCCTGGGCCAGGCCAATCCCGGCTGGCGGCAGATGCAGGAGCAGCCCAAATGCTACAGCTGCAAATCCGTGCTGCCCCAGGCGCGGGCCAGGGAGGCTCAAGCCTTGAGCTGGCTGCGCGAGAATATCTCAAGCAAGCTGGGACCCCCTTAGCTCAAGGCATGAAAAAAGAAAGAGCCCGCCGGCATCGGCGGGCTCTTTCTTTGAAAAAACCCCGCAGCAACCGAACCGCTCGCACTACATCCTGAGAACCCAAGGCGATCTTTAGCCGCAGCCAAAGTTTCAGGACAGAATTTCATGGCCGCTACACTCCTTGCCGGTTTTTCCGGCGCACTCGTGTACACTACACCCCATTTATCGGTATTTTTATCCAAACAAGCCAATACCGTTCATTGAATTTAGTAAAAAGCTTATCTTTTTCTATCCGGAAAAGGTAATCGTTTCCCAATTTACCATCTAGATGCTTAATTATTAAATGGTTATTTTAAATCGTCCAAGTTCGCTTTAATGAATCACCCCACCCCATTTTAAAGTTGGCTTGACCACTCCCATAATAACAAACCGTATTTTCATCCATGCTATTCTCGTTTGCTGATAAAAGTCCAATTTTTTTAGCTTTCTTAAATCCTATCGTTCTCCCTCTAAATACAATGGACTGGATTTTCCAGCATCCATAAATTCCCGGCTGTTGATTTTCTACCTTTTTAATTTCGGCACTAACTCCATATTCCGCGACTAACAGGAAAATAACCAATAAGAATTTTGCTAAAATATTCATTGGATAATTTCCAGGCGGTCGCGTAGTAAAGTGAAGACCTCAGCTTTTAGCAGGGTCAGCTTGGGGGCATTGCGAACCAGGGTTTCCGGTTGATTGAGTCGCGGCAATTTCAGCTCCCTAATATTTAACTACGAGAGCTTTAACTCCTGGGTTGCCCTTTATATCTTTCGAAAACAAAGCTTCATCTCTGATTTGACCGACATCAAAAACAACGAATAAAATATTCGGATACTTTTCTTTATATCCAACTACATCCGCATTGATTTCATCAATTATGGTTTTCTCTTTACCGGCAGCATTACAAAATTTTACTTCAATTGCTAAATCCAAAGAATCAATCGTAAAATCAGGTATATAGTTTTTAGAAGAATACTGTATCGTTACTTTCTCTCTTAAAAAAATATATCCCCTTGACCGAAGGATGATATCTAAAGCATTTTGAATTTCTTTCTCCTTTGTCGGCAATTCAAAAATGGCCGCCCTTAGGTTTACCCTAATAGTTTCGATTAGGGTTTCAATCTGAATTTCGGATGTCGCTAATTTTGGTTGAATATATGCAACCATCCTGTTAAGCCCATTTGCGGCAGTTTGCAGATAACCAAGAAAATAAATCGGGAGCGATGCGCCGGGATCCCAATGCTTCTGTAAATCAAAGGGCTGAAATAACCGTGCAGCTTCTTGGCCATAAAGTTCGACAAAGTAGGGAATAAGACGATTATACTCCGCAACTATTGCAGGGTAACCGGAGTATACCCATAAGCCGATCGCGGTTTCACCCGAAGGTTTTACCGCAAGGGCGTTATCGGCGGCAGTTGCAGCAGTTTTAGCCATCTGATATAAAGTTTTAGCGTCCATATGGCCCCGGAAATAATAGCAGACCGTATCAAAGTGGCTAAGCTTTAATCACCGCGTTTTTATGTCCCTCGGTGATACACCACGCTTTAATTGGCGTTCAATGTCGAAAACTTTGTCATTCAAATTTGTAAAGGTTTCTACACCGCCATGTTTGTTAAATGCTACTTCAACCCAGATTTCCCCTTTTTCATCTGTATATCTAACCGTCCATGAATTTTCAATCTCCTTATTTACTGCCCGGTTGATTAATTTTTCTCTTTTCACATTCCATTGATTGCAAATACGCTGTACCTCGCTTTCAGCAACACTACCAACTTTCTCTTCTGTCCATACTAAATCTCGGCGGATAAACAAATATCCAGCTAATACAGCAAGGGTAATTATTGCTATAATTAATGTTAACTTTGAATTCATTTTCCCCTCTATTGTAGTGACCCACCATCAGAAACAGAGACCGGGCCTTGAAGGAAAACATCATAATCCTGGCCGCTCAATGTCCCTGCAATCCCGCGAGTAATTAATTCATTATACCATTTTCTTGTTCCCCATGGTTTTGAATCAAAGTCATAGCGATCATATCCATAGGGGTAATCCCCGGAAAATGACCAGCAATTCCCAGCAATATCCAAACGACCCTCTAACCAAATTGTAAATGACCCCAATATCCATTCCCACTTCCCTGTTCCATAGGCTACCTTTTCATCGAATATTTTTACAGAAACGTCTTTTTTCGCGGCGAGGTAATTCTTTATTGAAGGAAAACTTCTTGGCTTTGCGTTTTCAAAAGTTACTGCCGACAGGGGCAAAAACAAAGCCGAACCATTACCGTATGCATAATGAGCTACCGCTTCATCAATGCTGATATCGCTTAATGTCAGCAAGCCCGTTAAATCCAAATTTGAAGAAGGCCCATTCCCAACATACTGGTATAAGTTCAATCCACCATCCTGCCTAATCGGGTCCTCACTCATCCACCGCCCCGCCTTGCTATCATACCAGCGATTCCAGAAGTAAGTCAGCCCGGTCTCGTCATCCTGCATGCCACCGTAACGCCCAACATAGCGGAAGGCGTTCACCGCATCCTTGCCGCTCAGGCATTCACCAAAGGCGCTATATTCATAGGACTGCGCCAAGCGCCCGTCTTGGTCGATGATGCCAATGCAGTTGCCCAGCCCATCCCAAAGATAGAAGATGCTGTTTCCGTTGGCATCCGTGCGGCTGATAAGCCCCTGTTGGTCCCAACCATACATGGCCAAGGTGCTGCCATTCTTGGTTTCTTCAATAAGCTGATTTCCGTAGTAAAGGTAGCCGCGCGTTTCCGTGGTTCCGTTTTGGGTCAATGTGCGGCTGACGCGGTGGTTGGTGTAATCGTAGCCATAGGCGATGGTGTAGCTCTGTGAGGCGTCATCCGTGCTGGTGAAGGCCGCTTGGGTGAGCCTGTTCTTGCCATCCCAGGTATAAAGCGTGGTGCCATTGTTGCTTGATGACCCTTTTTATCCCGGCTTTTAGAAGCTCGCGGCTATGGAGAACTGGCTGCTGGTGCCCAGGCTGCCCTTGTCCACGTAGGCGTAATCCACGGTCAAGAGCATCAGCCGCAGGCCCACGCCCGCTGAGAGGCCGCCGTTGTCTGAGCTGCCCGAGCCGCCGCCCTGCCAGCGCCAGCCGCCGCGCAAAAAGAGGGTCTTGGCATAGGCATACTCCAGGGCGCCGCCCGCGCTGGTGGCCGCGCCGTCCGCCGTGGGCACCGCCGCCTCGCCCAGCACGGTGATGCCGTTGTCGCGGCCCAGCGGGGCCTCGTACGATGCGCCCGCGCGCACCTCGGCCGGCAGGCTGGCGCCATGCAGGGTGCCGCCCAGGTTCTGCCCGGCCACGGCCAGGTTCAGGCCTTCCAGCGGGGTGAGCAATGCGCCCGCGTCGCCGGCGAAGCCGTCCGAGGCCAGGCTGTCTATGGTCTCATGCACCCATTTGCCGCCCAAGCCCAAGGCCATCCAACGATTGACCCGCAAGCCATACTCCAGGCGGGTGGCCATGCCATAGGGGTTGAAGCTGCCCTCAGGCACCGCGCTGTCATTGATGATGTTGTAGCGGTTGATGTCCCCGTAGTTCATGTAGGTGTAGCCCAGGCCCAAGACCCCGGCATCTCCCATCTGCCAGCCCAGGCCCGCCTGCTGCAGGCTGGTGTCTTGCAGCCAGAGGTTCTCGCCAAAAGCCAGCTGTGCCGAGCGGAAGTCGGCCAGGCTGGCGGGGTTCTCAGCCAAGGACGACATCAGGTCGCCCGTGAGCACCGTGCCAGCCTCGGCCAGGGCTGCGCTGCGCGCGCTGGCCGGGATGTTGAGCCAAGGGGCGGCGTTGGAGCCGACGTTATAATCGCTCTGGGGGCCGGCAAAGGCCACTGGGGCCAGGGCCAGCAGCAGGGCTGTGATGATGATGGGGCGCATGCTCACCTCGACAAGTTGCCAGCTAGAACTGGCGCAAGAACCGCAGGTCATTCTCATAGAAGAGCCGTATGTCATCGATGCCGTGCTTGAGCATGGCGATGCGCTCCACGCCCATGCCAAAGGCGTAGCCCGAGACCTGGGCCGGGTCATAGCCCACGGCCTGGAAGACCGCGGGGTTGACCATGCCCGCGCCCATGATCTCTATCCAGCCGCTCTGCTTGCACAAGCCGCAGCCCTTGCCCATGCACTTGAAGCACTGCACATCCACCTCGCAGCTGGGCTCCGTGAAGGGGAAGAAGCTGGGGCGCAGGCGCACCTCGAGCCGAGCGCCGAACATGAGGCCCGCGAAGGTCTGCAGGGTGCCCTTGAGATCGCTGAAGCGCACCTTGCCAAAAGCGTCCACCGCCAAGCCCTCCACTTGATGGAACTGGGGGGAATGGGTGGCATCAGTGGCATCGCGCCGGAACACGCGGCCCGGGGCCACCATGCGGATGGGCGGGCGCTGGCGCCGCATCACCCGCACCTGCACGGTGCTGGTGTGGGTGCGCAGCAGCTGCTCGCCCAGAAAATAGCTGTCTTGGGTGTCGCGCGAGGGGTGGTCAGGCGGGAAGTTGAGGGCATCGAAGTTATGGAAGCCGTCCTCCACCTCGGGGCCGGTCTCCACATTGAAGCCCAGCTTGGCGAAGATGGCGCAGATCTCATCGGTGGTGCGCGGCAGCAGGTGCTCGCGGCCAGGGCCCAGCGGCGGCCGGCCCGGCAGAGTGGCATCGAGGGTCTCCTCGCGGATGCGGCGCTCCAGGGCTTGCCGCCCCAATCCGGCCTTGCGCTCCTCCAGCCGCGCGCCCAGGGACTTCTTGGCCTCGTTGACGCGGGCCCCAAAGGCGGGGCGCTCAGCCTCTGGCAGCTTGCCGGTCTCGCGCAAGAGAAGGGTCAGGTCGCCCTTCTTTCCTAAGAAGCGCACCTCAAAGGCCTCGATCTGCTTCAGGTCCTGGATGGCTTCTAATTCATTGAGGGCAGCGGCCTCGATGTCAGCGAGTCTGGTGAGCATGGATTCCTTGGGATCATGATGGCAGAAAAAAAAGCCGCCTCGCGGCGGCTCAAGTATAAAACAGGCCAAGCCTGGAACCAATCACTTTTCAATCTGCTTGGCCTTGCCGATGCTCTTTGAAGCAGTCTGCAGGTCTGACTCTTCTTGAGCTTGTTTTGACCTGTGATACAGCAAAAAGGCCTTGATAGACCCAGTGCGCTCGAAGATATCCCAGAAAAACTCTCCCTTTTTTTCAGCGCTTTTCTTCATCGCCAACCTCAAGTCAATGTTCAACCGAAGTTTAGCAATGAAATA
>Ga0302319_10000309_pt1 | contig 107068 bp, 101 predicted proteins | sample Bog_T0_2_FD_203319 | JGI IMG/M metagenome (GOLD analysis project Ga0302319, IMG submission 203319) | Peat permafrost microbial communities from Stordalen Mire near Abisko, Sweden - Bog_T0_2 | ecosystem: Environmental > Terrestrial > Soil > Wetlands > Peat | place: Sweden: Abisko, Stordalen...
TCGAGGAGCGCATCAAGGCCGTCATGGACGAGATCAAGCGCGCCCGTAACGTGATCCTCTTCATCGACGAGCTCCACACGATCGTCGGCGCGGGCGCAGCCGAGGGTGCCATGGACGCCTCCAACATTTTCAAGCCCGCGCTCTCGCGCGGCGAGCTGCAGTGCGTGGGCGCCACGACGCTCAACGAGTACCGCAAGTACATAGAGAAGGACAGCGCGCTGGACCGCAGATTCCAGTCGGTCAAGGTCGAGCCGCCGTCCGTCGACGACACGATCACGATCCTGAAGGGCATCCGGGGCAAGTACGAGGACCACCACAAGGTGATCTTCACGGACCTGGCGCTCGAGACCGCCGCCAAGCTTTCCGACCGCTACATCACCGGCCGCTTCCTGCCCGACAAGGCCATCGACGTGATGGACGAGTCCGGCTCGCGCGCCCGCATCGCGGCGCTAAGCCGCCCGCCCGACATCGAGAACCTCACGAAGGAGATCGAGGAGGTCTGCGCCCAGAAGGAGAAGGCTATCAGCGAGCAGCACTTCGAGGAGGCCGCCAAGTACCGCGACAAGGAGAAGCAGCTCCGCTCCAAGCAGGAGCAGGCCACCGAGCAGTGGAAGAAGGCCCGCGAGGAGAAGCGCGTCACGATCGACGAGGAGCTTATGGTGCAGGTCGTCGCCGACTGGACTGGGATACCGCTTTCAAGGATGGAGAAGAAGGAGAGCGAGAAGCTGCTCAGCCTCGAGGGCGAGATCCAGAAGTCCGTCATCGGCCAGGGCATCGCCGCCAGCTCCATCGCCCGCGCACTCAGGCGCTCGCGCGCGGACCTCAAGGACCCGCGCAGGCCCATCGGCTCGTTCCTCTTCGTCGGCCCGACCGGCGTCGGCAAGACCGAGACCGCAAAGCAGCTCGCCGCGCAGATGTTCGGCAAGCAGGACGCCCTCATCCAGATCGACATGTCCGAGTACATGGAGAAGTTCGCGGTGTCGCGCCTCATCGGCTCGCCCCCGGGCTACGTGGGCTACGAGGAGGGCGGCCAATTGACAGAGGCCGTCCGCCGCCGCCCGTATGCCGTCATCCTCTTCGACGAGGTCGAGAAGGCGCACCCCGACGTGCTCCAGATCCTCCTGCAGATCCTCGAGGACGGCCGCCTGACGGACTCCCTCGGCCGCACCGTGGATTTCCGGAACACGATCATCATCATGACCTCGAACGTGGGAGCCCAGCTCCTGCAGCGCCAGACGTCGATGGGCTTCGCCGCCGCGGCGACGAGCTTCAATGACGCCGAGAAGATGCGCGAGAAGGTCCACGAGGAGGCCAAGAGGGTCTTCAAGCCGGAGTTCCTGAACCGCATCTCCGACATCGTGTTCTTCCGCCCGCTGGACAAGGCGGACCTGGTGCACATCGTCGAGCTCGAGGTCGCGAAGTTCGCGAAGAGGCTGGTCGACCGCAAGATCACGCTCGAGTTCACCGCCGAGGCCAAGGAGCTCCTCATAGAGAAGGGTTACGACGAGAAGTATGGCGCGCGGCCCCTTAGGAGGGCCGTCGAGCACTACCTCGAGGACCCGCTCGCCGAGGCGATCCTTCGCGGCGACATCAAGGAGGGCGAGGCGGTCCTCGTCATCCGCGAGGGCGAGACCCTCAATTTCAAGCAAAAGACGCCACCCGCAACGTCGGAAGTAGCGCCCTAAAAAAACGGCCAACCGCCGTAATGAAGGCCCCGTCCCTGGTTCGCCGGGGGCGGGGTTTTCTGTCGCCGCCTGCCGCGCGGGCCGCTTTCATCGGGAGGCCCAATGAGACCGTCCCGACGCAAGGCAGCCGCGGCCCTTTTCGCCGCATGCCTCCTCGCCCTGCCGCTTGCTGCGCTCGCGCAGGAACCGGCGCTTGTGATCGCGGACGCCGAGACGAGGGACCCCCCGACCCAGGAGCGCCTCGCCTCGATAAGCTCCGCGGCCCAGGCCTCCGGCTGGGACGGGATGGTGGCCCCGCTCCGCTCGGCCGCGCTCAGGGCCTACGGCCAGGACAGGTTCGTGGCCGCCGGGTCCTGGCTGAACGCCTACAAGTGGGCTTCCCTCTTCTCGGAACCCGAGAGCCGGTTCATCCCGATGTGGATCAACGCCGTTGTCTCGGCCGGGGCCAACTACGAGGGGATGCAGAACACCTTCACGCCGACCCAGAAGCCGATCGGGAGCAGCATGTCCCCCGAGCTCCAGGCCTGGGTGTTCTCGAACGACGCCTTCTCCGCTGAGTTCTTCTCCAACGCCAAGGGCGTCGACTACCTGCCGAAGGTCTTCTCGATCCTCGACGAGCTCTACCAGAGGGACCCGGCGAAGTTCGGGAAGTACTCGTCCCTGGCGCTCGCCATAGCGGTGGTCTACGACGTCGTGCCGCCGCCCTTCTGGCCGCATTACCAGGTGTCCGCCGAGTCGCTCCCTCGCGCGTTCCCCGACCCGGCGGTGACTTACGACCGCCTCACCAGGGAGGATAGCGCGGGGCGGACCTACTTCCCGATCAGCCGGCTCAAGGCCGACGAGCTGAAGTTCGTCGTGGACACGGCGGCGCCCGCCTCGGAGCTCGACTGGTCCGAGGGCGCGATCACCTATCCCCTGGACGAGTTCGCGCAGGTCTACGACATGATCAAGTACCGCACGGACCGGGCGACTCAGGAGTCCGGCATGGTGTGGATGGGCCTTCCCTACACGCTGCAGCAGATTCTCGCGCAGGGAGGCATCTGCGTGGACCAGGCCTACTTCGCGACCGAGGCGGGCAAGGCGAGGGGTGTGCCGACGCTGCTCTTCACGGGCGGCGGCCGCGACGGCCGCCACGCCTGGTTCGGCTTCCTGGACGGCGAGCGCAAGTGGGAGCTCGACGCGGGCCGCTACGCCGAGCAGCGGCTCGTGACGGGCAATGCGCTCGACCCGCAGACATGGACCACGATCTCCGACCACGAGCTTCAGTTCCTTGCCGAGCGCTTCCGCTCCCTTCCCTCGTACGCGCAGTCGAGGGTGCAGGAGGAGTTCGCGGAGGACTTCCTCAACAACGCGGACCCGAAGGACGCGGCCGTCGCCGCGCGGCGGGCCGTCAACTACGAGAAGCGAAACGTCGACGCCTGGGAAATCCTGATCCAGGCGAACTCCAGGCTGGGCGTCGACGCTCGCACCCAGGAGTACGTGATGCGCGAGGCCTCGCTGGCCTTCAGCCCGAAGTACCCCGACCTCATGGCCTCCTACGTGAACCGGATCTGCACCAGCCTGCGGGCGCGCGGCGAGACGAGCCGGGCGGACTACGAGGAGAAGGGCCTGGCCGACAGGCTGAAGGGCGACCGCTCGGACCTGGCGATCACCCAGGCCTCCGCGATCCTCTCCCGGAGCATCGCGACCCAGTCGGTCCAGGACCAGATCGCGACCTACAACGCGATCCTGGGTCAGTTCGCGCACGGCTCCGGGACGGTGTTCTTCGACCAGATCGTGACGGCGTTCGCCGAGCACCTGGCGCAGCTCGGCATGAAGGCGCAGGCCAGGGAGGCCGTCGAGCGCGCCCGCGACGCCCTCGAGATCCAGGAGGGCACGATGTTCTCGGTGGAGGTGCAGAAGCTCCTGACCCGCCTCCAGGACTGAGCTTTGGCTTTCCAAACGCCGGCCGGCCCTAAAGGATGCGGGCAATGGTTGCCCAGAAACAGCGCAAGCCCGCGGTAGGCTTCATCTTCGTCACGCTCGTTCTGCTGATCGTGGGGATTGGGATCATCATCCCGGTGCTCCCCGGCCTGATCACCCAGTTCAACGGCGGCAGCGTGGCCGAGGGCTCGGGCTCGTACGGCTGGCTTGTCGGCGTGTACGCGACCATGCAGTTCATCGCGTCGCCGATCCTGGGTTCCCTGTCCGACAGGTACGGGCGACGGAAGGTGATCCTCGTGGCTCTGGCCGGCTCCGCGGTCGACTACGTCGTGATGGGCTTTGCCCCGACCCTGGGGTGGCTCTTCGTGGCACGCATGATCTCGGGCGTCACCGCGGGCGCGCTCGCGGCGTGCAACGCCTACATTGCCGACGTCACGCCACCCGAGAAGCGGGCACAGGCCTATGGGCTCCTCGGTGCGGCCTTCGGTGTCGGCTTCGTCATCGGGCCCGCCATGGGTGGAATCCTGGGACAGTACGGCCTGCGGGTGCCGTTCTTCGGCGCGGCCGTCATCGTGGCCGCGAATTGGCTCTACGGCGCCTTCCTCCTGCCGGAGTCACTCGCGGTCGAGAATAGGCGGCCTTTCTCCTGGAAGCGGGCCAATCCCGTCGGCTCCCTCATGGCGCTTCGCAAGTTCCGCGGGGTGGTGGACCTGGCCTGGATGTACTTCATCAACAATTTCGCGCAGACCATGCTCCAGAACGTCTGGGTGCTCTACACCGGCTACCGGTACCACTGGAGCACGCTCCAGGAGGGCCTGTCGCTGACCTTCGTCGGGGTGATGACGGCCGTTGTACAGGGCGGCTTCATGAAGCGCATCATCGGGCTAGTCGGCGAAAGGAAGGCGCTTGTCATCGGGCTTGTTACCTCGGCTGCTGTCTTTGTCGGCTATGGCACGGCGACCCAGGGCTGGATGATCTATGCGCTGATCGTCCTCGGTTCCTTTGGCGGGATCGCGGGCCCTGCGGCCCAGTCTCTCATCACCAAGCACGTCCCGCCGAACGAGCAGGGCGCCCTCCAGGGATCCCTCTCGGGGCTCCTCAGCCTGTCCTACATCTTCGGGCCGATCCTTGCCGCTTGGAGCTTCGGGCACTTCCTGAATGCTATTCCCGGCATCGCGTTCTACGAGGCGGCTGCGTGCCTCCTTATCGCGCTGGCGCTGGCCTTCAGGTCATTCCAGATCGACGACCGGCTCTCGGCGAAGTCGGCCGCCTAGGCGAGGGTGCCCGTCAGGGCAGCATCCGCCAGACCCCGTGGGCCACGAGTGGCAGGTTGGCCCAGGTGAGCCGGCGCCAGAATTTCTCTTCGTCCTTCAACATAAGGTTGAAGCCGAAGGTCATCGGGAGCAGCGCCCGCGACGCCGCCCAGTATCCTGACCAGACCGAGTCGCCGAGTACCCAGCAAAGGACGGCGAAGGGCAGCGCCGCACGCCACCAGGGGTTCTCCGGGCGCGGGCGCAGGATGATGTTGAGGGACTGATACGCGAGACTGAGGGCGCCTAGGAGCCCCATGACGTAGCGACTGTCCCAGTCCCCGACAGCCAGCCGCCTCACGCAAAGGACGCAGTGCCGGGCGAGGCTGACCAAGGGCCAGCTGAAATTATTGTTCCCCAGCGCTCCCGTTCGCGGGAGTACGAGGAAGAGCCAGCCGACCCAGAGGGTGATCGGCAGGAACACGAGGACGGCCTGGGCGATGGCGCGGGGCGCCACCTGCGCGCTCTTCGGCCAGAGGATTCCGACGGAGAGGACCGATGCCTCCCGCGCGAGTCCCGCGACAGCCAGTGCCACGGCCGCGGCCCATGAACGCCCCCGGTCAAGGAACGCCACCGCGACAAGAAGGAGAGCCACGCCGCAAAGGTCGGTCAGCGAGAGGCGCACGCTGTCCAGGACGCCGATGGTCAGGACGCAGGCGAGCCAGACAGCGACCGCCCGCGAGTCCGAGGAAAGCTGGATCGCTCGCCAGGCAAGTGCCGCGACAATGAACCAGAGCACCAGGTTCTGGAGCGCGAAGATCTGGAGCGTGGTCCAGAGGTTGCCTCCGCCGAGCACGTGGGCCGTCCACGGCAAAAGGATCCTCCGGCTGCGGTACATCGGGTTGTCGAGGGCGTCTTGGATCTCCTCGCCCTCCGGGTCGGGATGGACGGCGAGCTGCGCGCCGAACTGGCCGTCGTAGCCGGTGCCCCGGTCCTGGGCGAGGGGCAGCGACTTGAGCTCGGGAAGGCGGTGCTCCCACATGGGGCCTCCGAAGGAAAGGAGGGCTGTGAAGCCCGTGCGGCTGTCCCAGCGAGCAGTCACCATGCCGAGGACGAAAGCGGCCGCCAGGGCGGTTGCGATCCACCGGCGGGGTGTCATCGGGATGGGGACCATGGTTCCAGCCCAAGGTTTGGGCCCGGGGCCTGGACTACAAGCGGAACCGATGGCTCGCGCTAGCTCGTGGCAAATCGGCCGGCGGCCTCGAGGAAGGCCGCGAGGGCGGGGGAGGGAGGGGGCTCGCTCCGCCAGCCGACCACGAGCGTGCTCATGGGCGATGGCCCGGACAGGTCGCGGAAGATGACCTTCTCGGGCAGGAGCTTGGCCTCCGAGGGGGAGGCAAACGTGGCACCGACCCCGGCGCGGACAAGCCCTATGCCGTTTGAGCGGGGCCAGACCTCCTCGGCAATCCGGGGAGCGACGCCGCTCTGGGCGAAGGCGGCCAGCACACGGTCGTAGAAGCCCGGGTTGTTGGCGCGCGGGAAGAGGACGAAGGGAGTCGCCGCGAGATCCTTTAGCTTGAGGGCCTTCTTGGCGCGGAGTGGGTGGTCGGATGGAAGAAGGACGCCGTTTCGCTCGCGCAAGAGGAGCGTCGTCTCGATTCCGGCTGAGGCGCCGTCAGGATGGAAGAACCCGCAGTCGATCTCGCCGGCCTTCAGCGCCGCCTGCTGCTGGGCGGTCGGCGACTCGTTGAGCTCGAGGCGCACACCGGGAAACTCGCGGTGGAAGTCCCGCAGGATGTCCGGAAGCACGGATGCCATGGCGAGACCCGTGAACGACACCCGCAGGCGTCCCACCCGGCCCTCGGCCACCGCCTTCATGTCGGCCGGCACCTGCTGGAGCGCGGCCAGTATCGGCTCGGCGCGAGCCAGCAGCGCAGCGCCTGCCGGCGTAAGCTCGACCTTGCGGCTCGAGCGGTTGAGGAGTCGGACTCCCAGCGCCTCCTCCAGCTGGGCGATCTGGCGGGAGAGTGCGGGCTGGGCGATGGCGAGCGCCTCGGCCGCCTTCCTGAAATGCAGGCGCCTCGCCACCTCCCGGAAGTACACCAGGTGCCGCAGCTCGAAAGGGTATTGATACTCCCTAGGCATCGCTGATAGCCAAACAAGTAATTCCCATACAATCAACCCCATGTTATAAACAGGGATGCCCAAAACCCTCTTTGAAAAAGTGTGGGACGCCCACACCGTCCGCCAGCTGGCGAACGGCCAGACGCAGCTGATCGTCGGCACGCACTTGATCCATGAGGTGACGAGCCCGCAGGCCTTCGGGATGATGCGCGACCTGGGCCTGAAGGTGGCGATGCCTCACCGCACCTTCGCGACCGTCGACCACATCGTGCCGACGGACCAGGTGGCCGAGCCGTACGCCGACCCGCTGGCAGACGCGATGATCAAGGAGCTCAGGAAGAGCTGCCAGGAGTTCGGGATCACGTTCTTCGACCGCTCGACGGGCAAGCAGGGCATCGTCCACATCGTGGGGCCCGAGCAGGGCATCACGCAGCCAGGCACGACGATCGCCTGCGGCGACTCGCACACGAGCACGCATGGCGCCTTCGGCGCCATCGCCTTTGGAATCGGGACGACCCAGATCCGCGACGTTCTCGCGACGCAGACGATGGCGCTTGGGCGCCTGAAGGTGCGCCGCATCGAGGTGAACGGAAAGCTGCGCCCCGGCGTCTACGCGAAGGACGTCATCCTCCACATCATCGCGATGCTGGGCGTCAACGGCGGCACCGGCTTCGCCTACGAGTACGCCGGCGAAGTGTTCGACCGCTTCTCGATGGAGGAGCGCATGACCGTGTGCAACATGTCGATCGAGGGCGGGGCCCGAGCGGGCTACGTGAACCCGGACGAGACAACCTTCGCCTATCTGAAGGGCAGGCCCTACTCGCCGAAAGGCGCGGACTGGGACGCTGCGGTCGCGGGATGGAAGGCCGTAGCCAGCGACCCGGGCTGCACCTATGACGACATCGTGAATATCGACGCGGCGTCCATCGCCCCGACTGTCACATGGGGCATCAACCCCGGCCAGGGTCTTCCCATCACGGGCTCGATACCGGACCCGGCCAAGGCTGGGACCGACGACGAGCGCAGCTCGATCGAGGAGGCGTTGGCCTACATGAAGCTCAAGCCCGGCGCCCCGATCAAGGGCACGAAGATTGACGTCGCCTTCCTCGGCTCCTGCACGAACGGGCGCCTGAGCGATTTCCAGGAAGTGGCCAAGTTCCTCAAGGGCCGCAAGGTGGCGCCTGGGATAAAGGCGATCGCGGTCCCCGGCTCGCAGGCCGTCGGTCTCATCTGCGCCGAGCTCGGGATCGACAAGGTCTTCCTCGACGCGGGATTTGAGTGGCGCAACGCCGGCTGCTCAATGTGCCTGGCCATGAATCCGGACAAGCTGGTCGGCGACCAGCTCTGCGCCAGCTCCTCAAACCGCAACTTCAAGGGGCGCCAGGGCAGCCCCACGGGACGCACGATCCTCATGAGCCCGATCATGGTGGCCGCCGCGGCCATCACCGGGTCCGTGGCCGACGCCCGCGAGGTGTTCGGTGTGTCGTTGAACTGATTAGCCCAAAACAACCAATCCCATGGCACTCGACAAAATCACACGCGTAGCAGGCAGGGCAGTCCACGTTCCCGGCAACGACATCGACACGGACCGCATCATCCCCGCGCGCTTCATGAAGTGCGTCACCTTCGATGGGCTTGGCGCGTACCTCTTCTACGACATGCGCAAGAACGCGGACGGGTCCGAGAAGCCGCACCCGCTGAACGATCCGCGCTTCAAGGGCGCGACGGTGCTGCTTTCCGGGATGAACTTCGGCTGCGGCTCCTCCAGGGAGCACGCGCCGCAGGCCCTCCAGAAATACGGTATCCGCGCCGTGATCGCCGAGGGCTTCGCCGAGATCTTCTACGGCAACTCGACGACGCTTGGGATGCCTTGCGTCACGGCGAGCCGCGCGGACATCGAGCAGATCGCAGCCGCGGTCGCCGCCGACCCGTCGGTCGAGGTCGCGATCGACCTCGTCAACCAGAAGGTTTCCTTCGGTGGAAAGTCCGTGCCCTGCTCCCTCAAGGACAGCGCGCGGGACGCCCTCGTCAACGGACGCTGGGACCCCATCGGGGAGCTCCTGGAAGGTGCGGGTCAGGCTGCAAAGATCGCCAGCCACTTGCGCTACATGTCGGCGTAGGGCAGCCCTTTCGGACATTCCTGCCGCCGCCGGCAGCCCCGCCTCCTTATCGGCTTGGCGGGGAACGATCTAGTGCCTAAATTGAGGGACCTTTTTGCCAAAGGAAGCGTCTTACTGGCACACACTTCACTATGATTTTAGGAATGATCAAAGTTTTCGAGGGGGCGGGCCTTCTCATCTATCCCCTCGGGATCTGCTCCGCAGCTGCCGTCTTCATCATCTTTGAGCGCATCTATGCGCTCAGGTCCGGCGCGGTGATGCCCCCGGACCTCGTGGACGCCGTCATGAACGGCAAGCAGCTGGTCGGGGGGCGCCACACGGTCCTCTCCCGCATCGTGGAGTTCTCGCAGGTGCACCAGAACGACCCGGACTCGCTCAAGGCCTTCGCCAGGCTCGAGGTGAACAAGATGGAGCGCGGGATCCCGTATCTGGACGTCATCTACGCCGCGGCCCCGCTGATCGGCCTTTCGGGCACGGTGACCGGCCTCCTCCAAGTCTTCTCGCAGATCTCCCCGGACACGGGTCTTCCCGATCCTGTCGCCTTCACGAAGGGCGTCGCGCTCGCGCTCTCGGCGACCGTCATCGGCCTCGCGATCGCGATCCCATCGCTGGTCGGCAGCGGCTATCTCCAGCGCCGGATCGACAACTACGCGGCGCGCCTGGACGTGCTCCTCGAGCGCATCATCAATCGCGGCAAGGCATGAGCGGCTTCCGCCAAAAGAAGCGGAGGCGGCCCGAGCTGAACCTCGTGCCGCTGATCGACGTGCTGGTCATGCTGATCTTCTTCGCGTTCGTCACGATGCAGTTCCGATCGGCGACGATGCTGCACATCACGCTGCCCAAGATAGCGACCGCCGGCAAAACCGAGTTCAAGGGCTCGGTCACGATCGGCATCGACGACAAGGGCCATGTCTCCTTCAACGGCAAGGATGTCTCCGACGACGAGCTCCTCGGCCTCCTGAAGCAGGTGAGCGAGACGAACCACGACATCCCCGTCCTCATCAAGGCCGACGAGACGACACAGCTGAAGAAGCTGGCGTTCGTCATGGATGCCTGCCGCACGTCGGGACTCGACAAGTTCAGCCTCCAGGCGCGGTAGCCGAATGAAGATCGTCATCACCGGCGTCACCCGCGGCCTCGGCCGCGCACTCGCCGAGTGGTACATCGCGAACGGGCACACCGTGGCCGGCTGCGGCCGCAGCGGCCCGGCGATATTCGACCTGCGCTTCACGCACCCCGAGCCGCACTGCTTCGACGCGGTCGACGTCACGCTTCCCGTGAAGGTGAACCTCTGGTCCGAGCGCGTCATGGGCGCCATCGGGACGCCGGACATCGTGATCAACAACGCGGCCCTCATCAACACGCCCGCCCCGCTCTGGAAGGTGCCTGCGGACGAGATGGCGAAGGTGGTGAACGTGAACATCGTCGGCGTCGCCAACGTGATCCGGGCCTTCGCGCCCGCGATGATCGAGCGCGGCACGGGCGTGTTCGTGAACCTGAGCTCGGGGTGGGGCAGGAGCGTGTCTCCCGAGGTCGCTCCCTACTGCGCGACCAAGTGGGCTATCGAGGGCATGACCAAGGCCTTGGCGGAGGAGCTCCCCAAGGGCATGGCCGCCATCCCGCTCAACCCGGGTGTCATCGACACCGACATGCTTCGAACCTGCTTCTCCGGAGGGGCCTCGTCCTACCCGAAGGCCGAGGAGTGGGCGCTCAAGGCCGCCCCCTATATCCTTGGCCTGGGGCCCGAGGACAACGGAAAGTCGGTCAGTGTCGGCGGCTTCGAGGACTGAGTCCTCAGAGCATCAGCAGGTGGGGCTCGGTCTCCGCGTCGTAGTTGATGCCGGGCAGTCCGAATCCGAACAGCTTTAGGAATTCGGTCTTGTAGCCCGCGATGTCCGTAAGCGAGGCGAGGTTCTCGGTCGTGACGTCGGGCCAGATCTTGGCGACGGCGGCCTGTACCTCCGGCTTCATCTCAAGGTCGTCCAGGCGCACGCGGCCGCCCTCGTCGAATGTCGGGCCCTTCGGGGAATAGATCTGCTCCGAGAAAAGGCGCTGCATCTGCTCGATGCAGCCCTCATGCGTGCCCTGCGCCTTCATGATCTTGTAGAGGATCGAGATGTAGAGGGGGACAACAGGGATGGCCGAGCTCGCCTGCGTGACCAGGGCCTTGTTGACCGAGATGAAGGCCGATCCGCCGCCATTGGCCTTGAGCTGGGAATTGATGTTCTTCGCGGCCCTCTCGAGGTCGTTCTTCGCCAGTCCGATCGTGCCGTTCTTGTAGATCGCCCAGGTGACCTCGGGCCCGATGTAGGAGTACGCGACGGACTTGGCGCCCGGTGCCAGGAGCTTCGCGTCCAGGAGCGCCTGTATCCAGAGCTCCCAGTCCTCGCCGCCCATGACGGTCGTCGTGTCGGCGATCTCCTGCTCGCTCGCGGGCTCGATCGTGATCGTGCTCACGATCCCCTTGTCCGTGTCCACGGTCTTGTTGGTGTACGGTGCACCCACGGGCTTCAGCACCGACTTGTGGACGGCCCCTGTCGTCGGATGGACGCGGCGGGGGGAGGCCAGCGAATAGATGACCAGGTCGATCGGTCCCAGGTCATTCTTTATGATCTCAAGGGTCTGGGCCTTGATCTCCTTAGAGAAGGCGTCGCCGTTGATGTTGCGCGAGAAGATGCCGGCCTCGTGCGCCGCCTTGCTGAAGCCAATGGTGTTGTACCAGCCGGGCGTCGCGGTGCGGCCCTCCTCGGAGGGGCGCTCGTAGAACACGCCTACGGTGGCAGCCCCTGAGCCAAAAGCGGCGGTGATGCGGGAGGCCAGGCCGTACCCGGTCGACGAGCCCAGGACGAGGACCTTCTTCGGCCCGTTGGCTATGGTACCCTTTGATTTTACGTGGCTTATCCACTCATCAACATGGGCCGCGCAGCCCTCAGGATGAGCCGTAACGCATACAAATCCACGTACCTTGGGTTTGATAATCATGGGTCATTTATTCTCCCGTCCCAGCTTGGGGAGGCAAGTACGATTGAACCCTCGGCCTTGGCCTCGGCGAGGGTGCTGGCGCCGCCTTTCTTGCCAAAGAAAAGGACGAACCGGATACCCTGCAGCTGGGGCTGCGGGATGTTGACGGTCGTGTCGAAGCTGGGCGAAGGGACTGTGACCTCGAAAACCGTGCAGCTCGTGGGATGCGGGTGGGCACCCGCGTCCGTGTAAAGCACCCAGAGCTGGTAGTCGCCGCTCATAGGACGCTTGGGTAGGTTGAACAGGGCGAGTGCAGCCTTGGGTGAGGTGGGTTTCCAGACCACCGCGCCGCACGTCCTGCTGGGCGTTGCCCGGGGAGGCGCCAGCATCTCGATGCTGAAATCAGCATCCAGCCGGCTCAGCTCACGGCTGCTCAGGATCTGCTCGGCCTCGAGCTGGTTCTGGACGTTCTTCATGGCGGAGGCCGACAGGACGGCCTCGTCACGAAGGAGCTGGGTCTTGGCTTTCTCGATCATCAGGCGCTCGCCCACGCAGGCCACGACGACCGCGAGGATGGCGGTCGTCGCCCAGGGAAGCCAGGAGGGCAGGCCTATGTTTGATTCCGCCATGGTTTATTCAGCCATGAATGTGGCGTGGCTGCGCGCCCAGTAAAGCCCGGCCTGGGGCCCTGGGGCTTTTCCCCCGGGCATGGGTGACAGGGCCAAAACTGGATACAGGCGGGCCTTCATGGTTGACCTCCCGCGCGGAGTGAATCCGCTTTGGGTCTCGGTTCGTATCACCCCGCGATATTTGAAGGCTACCCCGCCTCGTGCAACGGCCAAAAAAATCTTGTTCCGCGTGAGGAGCCGGGATGCAGCGGCGTGGGCCATCGGGAGCTTGGCCCTCTTGGCGGCCCTTGGCCTCGCGATAGCCCCAGTGCGTGCGGCCGACGACACGCAGGGCCCGGAGCAACAGAATGCGATCATGATGCAGCGCTTCGTCGTGTCCGCTACGCGCCTCGAGCGGAATCCCTGGCGATACGCTTCGATAGATGGCTTCGAGGTCCTCTCCCGAGCCTCCGAGCACGCCACAAACTGGTGGATGAACGCGCTTCGGCGGGGCCTGTGGGTCGAAAACGAGGTGATTCCAGCCGAATGGCTCCCGAACTCCCAGGTTCCCTATACCGTCATCATTGACGATACGGACCTCTCGGCGGTGCCCTCGAGTGACCTGCATGCGCTTCCGCTGACGCTGCACCCACCCGACGACCCCCTCACGTGGGACTACCTGTCCAAGGTCACGAGCTTGTCCACGGAGACTATCGGCTCGTTCGACGAGGACACCCTTGCGCTGAACACGAACGTGAACGGCAACGACACCGGAGGGCTGAATTATGCGTCAATTACGCTTGAGCGGCTGTCCCGGTGCCAGCCGCCGCTGCCCAACTGGGTCCTTACCGGAATACTGGCCGAGAACTATGGAATCTTCCGCGAAGGCTTCGACCTCCTGAGGGTTGAGTCGGACCAATCCGGACGCATTGTGAAGGCGGCCGGTCCCGGAACTCTCTGGGTCAGCACAGATGAGACGACGCGCCTGTTGGACATGCTGCGCGAGAACGTGCACGACCCGAAGGTCGAGGTGCCGCCACTGGGTTTTCTCTTTTCGAAGATGCCCGAGGGCGGGCAAGACCTCGCGACCTGGCAGTCGGAGGCGGCACTCTTCATGCGTTGGGGTCTGCTCGGCCCTGGCAGGGCGGAGCCTGGGCTCTACCGGTCCTTCAGGGAGCTAGTTCGGCGCTCCCGCTCCGAGCCCGTGACCGAGAAGGTCTTCAGCGAATGCTTCGGCTTCGGTTACGCGGCCATGAAGGTGAGGATGGACGCGTTCCTGCAGGACGTCCTGGCCAAGCCCACCTCGGTCAAGTGGGACATGTCACCCAGCGCCCTTGCCCCGGTGCACCTCAATGAGGCGACATCCGACCAGATTGGCAGGGTGCTCGGCGATTGGTTGAGGATGAAGGGGGACTTCATGCGCGAGTCCAATCCGGAGCTGAGCAGGGAGCTGCTATACTCGGCAGGCAAGATGCTCGAGCGCACATACCGCGAGGACAACGGGCTTCCACCTGATGTCGATCCCGCCCACGTGGGCAGCGACTCTGTGGATGCCGCGAAAAACAGCGCGTTTGGATCCGCGATTACAATGAAGCCGTTCGTCGTCGTGTCGGCGCGCATCCATGACCCGCGTCTCAAGGCGGTCTACGGCTTATACGAGCATGATTCGGGCGACGACGCCAAGGCCCGCGAGCTCCTGGAAGCCGCCGCCAAGGACAACGTTTCGAGGCCCAGGGTCTATGTGGTGCTGTCACAGCTTCGCTATTCCGAGGCCATGGCGTCGCCAGAGGGTTCGGAGGGCAGGCTCAGCGGGAGACAGGCTGATTTCATCCTGCAACCCCTAAGAACGGCACTCGCAAAGGACCCGACATCGGACCTTTACGACCTGCTTATCGCGACCTGGACCGGCTGCGAATCGAAGCCGCCGCCAAGCGACGTGCAGGAAATCCTTCGGGGTGTGGCGCTTTACCCGCGGAACACCGGCCTTGCCTACAACGCCGCCGCCCTTTGCGCCCAGGGCGGATACAATGAGGCGGCGATAAAGATCATCGACACGGGGCTCGTCTTCACCACGCACGAGATGAACCGGGAATATTTCGAGGAATTGCGTGTCCGGATAAACGCATCGGCACCAAGCACGGAGAGTCCGGGCGCAAAGTGATGAATACACCCGCGGCACTTTCCCCAGCGAGAAATGCGATCCGATACGGGCGGACCGTACTGGTGTTCATCGCCGCCGTTGCGGTGTCCTGCTGCTATGCGGACGAGGCCGCCGACAAGGCAGCCAAGGCGGCAAAGGAAAACGCCTACCGGATGCAGCGCTTCATCGTGTCGGCGGCCCGGGTCGACAAGCCGTGGCGCTACGCCTCTATGCCTGGCTTCGAGGTCCTCACCCGTGCGCCGAAGGAGACGACAAACGCGATGCTCGACTCCCTGCAGCGCGGCCTGTGGCTCCAGAACGACGTCATGCCCAGGGAATGGCTGCCGGGGCCGCCTGTTCCCTACACGGTCATCATCGACGACACCGACCTGACCACCATCCCCCTGGGTCAGCCCCACTCAAGCGAGATCGTCCTCCAGGCGCCGGCGGACGCCGACTCTTGGGGCCCCTTGGCCAACAAGGCGCTCATCTGGTCGGACCAGCTGCCGGCCTACGACGGCGACACGCTCGCCTTCAGCACGAACGTCTTCGGGATCGACGTCGAGAACATGACCTACGGCTCGGTAAGCATGGAGAGGCTGGGGCGGTGCGCGCCGCCGCTTCCCAAATGGCTCATCGCCGGGCTGCTGGGCCAGGTGAGCGGCGTGTTCCGCGAAGGGTTCGTCCCCTATGTGTCGAAGGGCCTCTTCGGCCCGGGATGGATCCACAAGGCGACGGGACCGGGCACCATCTGGGTTTCTCTGGAGGAGACGAAGCGCATGTCTGAGCAGCCGACTATGTCGGTGCCTCCGCTCGCCGACCTTTTCTCGGAGGTTCCACCCAAGGGCGAGGCGATCCCGGCATGGGAGTCGGAGGCAGCCCTCCTCGTCCAGTGGGCACTCCTCGGGCCCGGCAACGATAACGTGGACCAGGCGCACGCCTTCAGGGAATTCGTGAGGCGCGCCCGCTCGGAACCCGTCACCGAGAAGATGTTCCGGGTGTGCTTCGGGTACGGCTACGACAAGATGGAGTCGGACCTCGCGATCTACCTGAAGACGATCCTCGGCAAGCCGATGACTATCGACCTGGACATGCCCTCGGGCTTCCCGAAGCCGATCCTGGTCCCCGCCACCCCGGACCAGGTCGGACGCATACTCGGCGACTGGCTCCGGATGGAGGGGGTCTCGCTCCGGGAAAGGGACCCGGACATGAGCCGCGAGACGCTGTATTTCGCGGGGCGCACCCTCCTGCGGGCCTACAAGGAGGACAACGGGCTCACCAAGCACACGGATCCCGCCTCGTCCGACCAGCCGACTCCCACGCCGATGGTTCCCGACTCGCCGGCAACGGCGCTCGACTTGCCTGCGGACAAGATCCGCGACCCAAGGCTTCTCGCGGTGCTTGGTCTTTACGCGCACGATGTCGGCAGCAACAAGAAGGCCCGTGAATTCCTTGCCGAGGCCGCAAACGACAAGGTCGCGCGGCCAAGGGCCTACTTTGTCCTTTCAGAGCTGCGCCTGAAGCAGGCGCTCGCGAGGTCCGAGGGCACGGAGGGCAAGATCAGTGAGTCCCAGGCGCAGGCCGCGCTCATCCCCCTTAGGCAGGCGCTCCAGGCCGGGGCGACGACGGAGAACTACCGCCTGCTTGTCGATATCTGGGCCAACAGCGACGCACGCCCGGGCGAAAAGGATATTGCCGAGCTGGCGTCGGGCGTTGACGAGTTTCCGCGGGACTCGGAGCTCACCTACAACTCGGCGCTCATATGCGCCAGGGCAGGCTATCCGCAGGTCGCGGCCACGATTGTCGACAAGGGCATCCTCTTCTCGGCGTCTGACGAGAATCGGCAGCACTTCCAGGTTCTTCGGGCTACGCTCGATCTCCCGGGGAAGTAACGCTTCGGACCGTACCGTCAGGCCTTCACGGAAACCCGCTGCCCGGTGTTGGCCGCTGCATAGATGGCCTCGATGATCGCGAGGTCCCGACGGCCCATCTCCCCAGGCGCGAGCGAGGGGGAGCCAGTCAGGATCTCTTCTGCCATGCCGTCCAGCTGGGCCACCTGGTGGATGACCTTCGGGCGGTCGACAGGACCCTGTGACGTCGTGAGGAAGGGCTCGTCGTAGTAGAATGCGGGCTCCTCAAGGCGGGCCCAGCCATGGGTGGCCTCGGCCATCAGCTTGCTGACCTGGGTATCGTAGGAGGTGAAGCAGGTCGCGACGGCGCCGTCCGCAAACTCCATGGTCCAGGTGATCGACTGCTCCACCTGGGCAAAGAGCCGGGGCCTGGTTATCTCACCAAACTTGGCGGTGACGGTGACCGGCGCAGCCTCGGCCTTGGCCATGCACACGGCCTGGATGACGTAGACGCCCATGTCCATCAGTGGGCCGCCGCCGGCCAGCTTCTTGTTCACCCGCCAGTTGTAGTCAGCTGGGTCCGACGGGTCGCCCATGTCGAACGCGTTGGACGCCGAGATCTTCATGAACGGCCCGAAGACCTGCTCCCGGGCGAGCCTGCAGAACTCCTGGGTGTGGGGCTCGTAGTGGAGGCGGTAGCCGACCATGAGGCGCACGTTGGCGGCCTTGCAGGCGCTGATGATCGCGTCGCACTCGGCGACCGAGATTGCCATCGGCTTCTCCGTGATCACGTGCTTGCCGGCCTTCGCCCCGGCGATGCAGTTGGCCGCATGGATCGAGTTCGGGGTCACGGCGTAGATGGCGAAGATCTCGGGCATGTCCGCCATTCTGCCCATGTCGTCGTAGCCCATGATGTTCTTCTCGGGGAAGCCGTACTTCCTGGCCCACTTCTTGCCCTTCTCAGGGTCGCCCGTCACGACTCCCGCCAGGTACCAGTGCTTCGACTTCTTGATTGCAGGGGCCAGCTGGTTCGTGGCGTAGCTGCCGAGGCCGACGAGGGCTATGCCCAGCTTCTTCGTGGGCTCGTCAGCTCCGAATGCAAACCGGGGCATGAGGGCCATCGCCGCAGCGGCGGCGGAGAGCTGGCCTACGAAGCGACGACGAGAGACGGGGGAGGGGAGTTGGGGTGTGCTCATGGGAATAGGTTTTGGGAAACGTCCAGGATTGCGAGGCGGGGTTCCAGATTTTCCGGAGAAAGTTGAATCTATTTTGGCTGGTCGGCCAAGACCTTCGCTCGTTCCTCGTTCCAGCTCAAATAATCCCTCAGGATGCTCATTTGTTCGGGATTGAGGATCAAGCTGGCCTTCTCAAGCGTCGCTGCGTCCGTCTGCTGCTGGTGCGCGAGGTTTGCCGCGGGACTTGGTTCCGAGAATGTGGACGGCTTTGAATTATCAAGGTACACTTCGGCCATAGCGGCTTCCTGGTCGGGACTGAGCGGCACGCCGCCCATCTGCAGGTCGGTCCCGAAAGTTCGTTCGATGCCAGATTTTTGGACAGTCAGATCCTGGCCATGCGCCAACTCGTCCAACTTCTGTTGTCCTATGAGCGCGGCAATCTCGGCGTCCACGTCGTCTGCTGCCAGCTTCGACGCCGCATCAATTTCCTTCGGATCGGTGATGCCCTGAGAGTTTGCGGCATCGCGGGCATCAATGGTCGCCTCCCACTTTGTTGTCATGAGATCGAGTAGCTGCACCTGCTTGTCTGGAGGGAGGTTGAGTTTGGCAACCACGTCGTGAAAACGATACCAGGTGCTTCGCATCAGGGATTTGTGGTTGAAGCCCGAGTAGCGGCGCTGCCAGTCCTGCCAGGCCTTGCTCTCGGCCTTCTTTGGTGTGGCCTGGACGGTCCTCACGGCCTTGTCGGCGTCGGGTGCCCTCGACTCGGCTTCGGCGAGCTGTCGTCTCAGGACCACGATCTCTCGTGTCAGGGCGGCCTGGTTCGCTACGAGAAGCTGGTTGTTTTTTTTCGCCTCCTCAGCCTTTCCTGAAAACCAAATACAGCCCGCTGCCGCTCCAAGCAGGAGCACGAATCCGAGGCCGATCCATGGGGCGCTCTTTCGGGTCATTGGGGCGCAGACATTCTCGCCCTGCTCAGCGCGGGCACAAGCCCGCAGGCGCTCAGACCGTCACGGCGAACAGGTCCGGATGCATCACGCCGTCGGCCACCTTGTTGACGGTGCCGGTCATCGTGATCGCAAAATTGTCGCCTATCTCAATGCCGATCACGCCGCCGGGCATGTTCACCTCGACCGAGCGGTCGACGAGACCCAGCTTGTGGGCCACGGCGGCCGCGGCGCTCGAGCTGCTTCCCGAGGCCAGGGTGTAGCCCGCCCCGCGCTCCCAGATCTCGATCTGGATCGACGAGCGGCCGAGGACCTTCAGGAATTGGACGTTGGTCTTCTTCGGGAAGAGGGGGTTCACCTCGATGTCAGGGCCGTAGCGCTTCGCGAGCTCCGGCGAGAGGTCATCGACCGGGATCACGCAGTGCGGGTTGCCGATCGTGGCGGCTGAGAAAATAAAGGTCCTGTCCTGGACCGTCAGGCTCTCCCTGAGCACTTCGCGCGATGGCCCAGTCACCGGGATCTTAGAGCTCTCGAAGCTGACGGTGCCCATCTCGATCGTGATCAGCTTGCCGCCCTCCTTGATCTCGCTCCGGACGACGCCGCCCGGGGTCTCGACCGTGAACACGTTGCCCTTGGCGAGCTTCTGGTCCCAGAGGTAGCGCGAGAAGATCCTGAGCCCGTTGCCCGACTTCTCGGCCTCCGAGCCGTCGGGGTTGAATATGCGAAGGCCGAAGTCGGCCTTGGTCGAGGGGATCGGGCCCCAGAGGATCCCGTCCGAGCCTACGCCAAAGTTCCGGTGGCAGATGACCCGGATCGTCTCGTGGCCCGGCGCCTTCCATGTCGGGTAGTCCGCGGGGTCGAGGACGATGTAGTCGTTGCCGAGCGCGTGGTACTTGTGAAAGCGCATCCTACTTCGCCCCGTCGTAGATCGGGTTGTCCGAGAAGCCGAAGAGCCCGCGGCGCTTGATCGCGTCCACGACCGGCATGGGCACCATCTTCTCCCAGGTCGGGTCCTTCTCCTTGATGCGGCGAAGGACGTCCCTTGAGAAGATGCTCAGTATGGACGGGTCGAACCCGACGATGCTGTCGATGTAGTGGTTCTCGAGGAGGTGGGCGTAGAGGTTCGCGAGGTTCTCCGTGATACGGACGTTCTTCGAGGTGATGAGGACGTTCGAGGCGAAGGCGTGAGCCGTCGTCGAGTGGCCCGCGGCGTCGGGGGGGGCGATGTACATGTCGTACGCCTCCTGGCGCATCGGGTAGATGTAAAGCTTCACCGAGTTGCGGAAGAGCCTTCCGAAGGACTCCAGGATGCCGCCCTCGAGGTTGTCGTAGTACTTCTCGTTGAAGATCTCGAGCAGGTTGTTGATGCCCATCGCGACGCCGATCATCTCCTTCGTGTACCGGCGGAAGTACGAGGTGAGGCGGTAGTACTCCGAGTAGTTCGAGATGAGGACCGTGAAGCCGATGTCGGCCAGGAGGTCGACCCGCGACAGGAAGTCGTGCGAGTCGAGGTCGCCGGCCGCCAGCAGGTTGTTCATCGTGATCTCCATGAGCACCACCATGTCCTTGCCCTTCACCAGCGGCTCCTGCACGAACTGGGCCGTTGCGCAGTTGAGCATGTCGACGTTCACGTGCGTCACCGGCCTGAAGCTGCCGCGCTCAACCAGGATCGCCTTCTTGTAGAGCACCTCGGAGGGCTGCAGGACCTCGCCCTTCTGGCCGAACATGACGGCGTTCGTGAGGCCGTACTTCACGAGGAAGAGCGACATGAGGCGGTTGTCGCAGTTCTCGAACGCGGGGCCCGCGAAGCGCAGCATGTCGACCTCGATCCTGTTCATGCCGAGGTTGTCCCTGAGGGACTCGATCAGCTTGCCCAGGTCGTGGCGGTAGTAGAGGGCGCCGTAGATGAAGTTCACGCCGACGACGCCGAGGGCCTGCTGCTGGAGGATGGCCTCCTTGTCCCACATGCGCACGTGCAGCATGATCTCGCTCGGCTCGCCCTTGGGCTCGGTCTGGAAGCGGAAGCCCATCCAGCCGTGGGCCTCGTTCGTGCCCTTGAAATTGCTGGTGGCGACCGTGTCCGCGAAGACGAAGAAGTTGGTGCGGTCGCCGCGGGTGGAGCCCAGGCGGTCGACCAGCAGCTGGTACTCGTGGTCCAGCATGAGCTTCAGCCGCTCCCGGGAGACATACCTCGGCGCCTTGCCGTAGATGGCGTCGCTGAAGACCATGTCGTACGCCGAGATCGACTTCGCGATCGTCCCCGAGGCCCCGCCCGCCTGGAAGAACTCGCGAGCCACCTCCTGGCCCGCGCCAATCTCCGCGAACGTGCCGTACTTCGGCACGTCCAGGTTGATGGTGAGCGCCTTCTGGATCGTTGTGAGGAGTTCCTTCTGCTCGTTCATGGGAGGGGTACATTGGCCCTTGGGGCAGGCGGATGCAACCCGTTCCTCTGTCACTTCTTCGAGACGGCGGTTTCGACTGGTGAAGGGGGGTAAATGGGGTAAGTTCAACTACTCCATGAAGAACTTCATTACCTCGATGCTGGGCGCCTTCGTGGCACTCGTGGCGTTCAGCGTCGGCGCGGTCCTCCTGTTCATCGGTTTCATAGGCGCGATCGTCGCCATGAACCAGGGCAAGAAGCAGGTGGTGGTGGACGACGGTTCCTATCTTGTCTTCGACCTCTCGAGCAACATCACCGACGCGCCGCCCCCCTTCGACCTGGGCGACCTGACACAGGGGCACTCCGACACGATCCAGCTGCGCTCCCTGACGAGGGCCATCCGCTATGCGGGCAACGACAGCCGCATCAGGGGCATCCTGCTTCTCGGCAACCTTTCGCCCAACGGCTACGGCACGGGCTACGCGGCGCTCAAGGAAGTGCGCGCCGCCCTGGCCGACTTCCGCGCCAAGGGTAAGCCAATCGTCGCCTATATCGACTACGCGACGACGAAGGACTACTACCTGGCATCCTCGGCCAGCGAGATAGCGCTCGATCCCTTCGGCGAGATCATCATGCCCGGCCTCGCGAGCGAGCCCTGGTTCGTCGGCGGGCTCTTCGAGAAGTACGGGATCGGCATCCAGGTGACCCGCGCCGGCAAGTACAAGTCGTACGTCGAGTCCTACACGCGCAAGGACATGAGCCCCGAGAACCGTGAGCAGGTCCAGAAGCTCCTGGACGACATCTGGGGATCGATCGTCATGGACATCTCCAAGGCGCGGCAAATCAAGCCTGAGCTGATCCAGTCGACCGTCGACTCCGAGGGCATCATCAACGCCGAAACGGCGCTGAAGACCCACCTGGTGGACCAGGTGGCCTACCGCGACGTGATCATCGAGCAGCTGAAGAAGGAGACGGGCGTCACGGTGAAGACGGACTCCTTCAAGCAGGTTGACCTGGCCTACTACGCCAAGACGGCCGTGACGAGGACGCCCTCCGTGGGCTCCGACGAGGTCGCGATCGTCTACGCCGAGGGCGAGATCGTGGAGGGCGAGGGCGACCAGACGGAGATCGGGGGCGCGAAGTACGCCCGCGAGATCCGCCGCCTGCGCGAGGACTCCAACGTGAAGGCCATCGTGCTACGGGTGAACAGCCCCGGCGGCAGCGTGACGGCCTCCGAGACGATCCAGCGCGAGGTGCGCCTCGCCCGCAAGGTGAAGCCCGTCATCGTCTCGATGGGGTCCTACGCGGCCTCGGGCGGCTACTGGATCTCGGCCTTCAGCGACCGCATCTTCGCGGACCCGACGACCATCACGGGCTCGATCGGCGTCTTCGGCATCCTTCCGAACATCCAGAAGATCGCGAACGACCACGGCCTCACCTTCGACAGCGTCAAGACGGGCAAGTACGCGGACGGGCTCCTGACGATCGCCAGGCCCCGCACCGACGAGGAGCTCGCCGTCTTCCAGAGGAACGTCGACTGGACCTATAGCCAGTTCCTGGCGAAGGTCTCTGCCGGCCGCAACCTGCCGCTCGAGAAGGTCGCCGACATCGCCCAGGGCCGCGTCTGGTCCGGCACGGAGGGCCTGAAGCTCGGCCTTGTCGACGAGATAGGCAGCCTGACGGACGCGCTCCGCTACGCGGGTAACGCCGCCCACATGGGCGAACACTTCAAGGTCACCGAGTACCCGAGGTCGCGGGACCTGAAGGAGGCGATCGCCGAGGCCCTCGGCAGGTTCGCACCCACCGGCCTGCACCTTGGTGCCGCCGACCTGCACATTGAGTCCACCGGCATCATCGGCGAACTCGAGGGGCGCGTCATGAACGAGCTGAAGATGCTGAAGGCTCTGAACGACCCGCAGGGCCTCTATGCACGTATCCCGGTCGACCTCGAGATCCGCTGAGGAACCCCGCCATGGCCAACCGCATCTCCAAGGATTGCCCAGCGACACTCATCCCGGCGGGCGACCCCGTCATCCTGCCTGAGGGGCAGATCGTGGAGGTGATGCAGACGCTTGGCGGCAACGTCACCGTCCGCACGGACCAGGGCTTGTTCAGGATCAGCAGCGACAATGCCTCGGCGGTGGAGGGCCTGGTCCTCGACACGCCCGAGGCCGCGGCCTCCGGCGAGTTCAGCGAGAAGGCCGTCTGGGACGCGATGAAGACCTGCTTCGATCCGGAGATCCCCGTCAACATCGTGGACCTGGGCCTCGTCTATGACCTCTCGATCGAGAAGACGCCCTCCGGCGCCAACGCGGTCGACGTGAAGATGACGCTCACGGCGCCCGGTTGCGGCATGGGACCCGTGATCGCGGAGGACGCGCGCCAGAAGATCGCGGCGCTCCCCACGGTCGAGCGCGCAAAGGTGCACATTGTCTGGGATCCGATCTGGAACCCGAGGATGATCTCAGAGGCCGGCAGGAAGACGCTCGGCCTGGAGTAGGCGGTCCTAGGCCGTGACGGTCTCAAGCGAGCAGCCGTCGGCGTCCTCGGCGGGCGTCTCGCAGTTCGGCCTCGCGATGACGCCGGGGTAGGGCTCGGGCGAGAAGTCGCCTCCCGCCAGCAGGTGCCGGTCGCATATCTCGAAGAGCGATGCCTCCGACTCTGCCCGGCGCATGTCGTGGAGGAAGCGTCCCTGGGCGTCGACCCCCTGGCCGACAAAGTTCAGGTACTTCTTCATCTTGTTCACGTGGGGCCGCTCCGGGACGCCGTCCTGGCGCGTCTCGGCGTAGAGCCGGGCCACGTACTCGCGCACCTCGGCCAGCGTGATCCTGGACGGGGCATCGCCCCTCGCACGCTCCCGGCATTGCCTGAAGATCCACGGATTTCGGATCGCATGGCGGCCGATCATGACCCCTCGGGCGCCGGTGTCCGCAAGGATCTCGAACGCGCGCGCCGCGGAGGTGACATTCCCGTTGGCAAGCACCGGGCACCTTGAGCGCGATGCGGCGCGGGCGATCATGTCGTAGTGAACCTCGCTCCTGTACATCTCCTTCACCGTGCGCCCGTGCACCGTCAGGAGGTCGATCCCGTTCTCGTTCACGATGTCGAGTATCCGCTCGAAGTTCGCATGGTCCTCGAAGCCGATCCTCATCTTGACCGTGAAGAGCCCGGGTATGGCGGCCCTCATCGCCGCAAGGATCGAGGCTATCCTGTCGGGATCGCGCAGGAGGCCGCCGCCGACGTTCTTCTTGTAGACCTTCGGGGCCGGGCAGCCGAGGTTCAGGTCGATGCCGGCGATCGGGTGGGAGGCCAGGGCCTCCGCAGTCCTCACCATGTGTGGGATGTCCTCGCCGATCAGCTGGGCGAACACGGGCCTGCCCGTGTTGTTCTCGTCGATGCTCCTAAGGATGTGCTTCTCGGGCCGCGACTGGGAGTGGACGCGGAAGAACTCGGTGAAGAAGTAGTCCGGGGCGCCGTAGTGCGCGATCACCCGCATGAACGCGAGGTCGGTCACGTCCTGCATGGGCGCCAGGGCCGTCAGGGCCTGGCCTGCCTCTAGGGGTGCGGGAAGCTGTGGCCTGGAGCTCAAGCCTCGTCGGAACCGCTATCCTCCTGCTGCTTCTTCCACTGCTCGAGGACGTCCGTCCTGTCCTCGACCGCGTCGAAGACGGCGCGCGCCACGTAGATCGGCCGCTTCATCTGGAGCGAAAGGACGATGGAGTCGCTCGGGCGGGCGTCGATCTCGACGATCTTGGTGCCCAGCTCGTTCTCCATCGAGAGGAGGATGCGAGCAAAGAAGGTCTTCTCCCGCTCGTCGTTGATGACGATGCGCTCCAGGCGGGTGCCGAGGCCGACCAGGATGCTGCCAATCAGCTCGTGGGTCAGCGGACGGTCCCGCTTCACCCCGTCCATCGTCATCTGGATCGCGTTGCCGACGAAGTTGTCGACGTAGATGACGAAGGTCTTCTCGTCGTTGCCGAGGAACACGGCGCAGCCGTTGGGCGTCGGAACCACCCCCTTGACCGTTGCTGCCACCACGTCGTTTTGCATAGGTACGACCCCAAATTGAGGCCGGCTCCTCCAAAGGGCAAGCGGCCCCCTAGAAGCCTAGGAGGCTAATTTTCCAGCCCTTGGCCCTCTCGATGACCGCGGGCTTGTCGAGGAGGATGACGCCGCCGGTCTCCAGCGCCGCGGCCTTGAGTCCCGCGGCATGCATGGTCTCGAGCGTCCTTAGGCCGAAGCAGGGGACGTCGAACCTCCAGTCCTGGCGCGCTTTCACGGTCTTTACGAAGAGGGACTCGTCGGCCTTGAGCCCTCCGGCGCGGGTCAGCATCTCGTCCGTGCCCTCGAAGGCCTCGACCGCAAGGACCGTTCCCTTTCGGACGACGCAGCCCTGGCCGATGTCGAGACGCGCGCACTCGCGGGCGATGTGGATGCCGTGCTCCAGGTATTCCTGGTCGATCGGGAACTTTCCGCCCGTCATGACGCCGCTGGTCGCGAGGTGGAGGTCAAGGAACGCCCGGGCGTCCATGAGGAGAACTCCGATGCCCTCGATCTCCTTGGCCACCGCACCGAAGATCGTCTCGGCGTTGCGCCGCTTGAGGGAGAGGAGGATCTGCGCGGCCTTCAGGTCCGGTCGCAGGCCGTCGAAGAGCCTGCGCGGCGTCACCTGGCCCGCCATGATGGCGTAGCCGGCCTCGAACTTCTCGAGGAGCTTGAGCGTCTTCCCGACCTGGCCCACGTGGACCGTGTGCCGCTCGCTCTCGGGAAACGAGGCCACGAGCTCGGGCGCCGTCTCGCCCTCGAAGGCGATCAGGCGCAGCGGCACGCCGGCCGCGCGCGCGCCCTTGGCCACCAGCTGGGGATAGATGCCCTGGCCCGCGATCAGCGCCACGGGCCGCGTCGCGTCGAAATTCTCCGGCAGGTGCGCTGATAGGGGCGTCGGCACGGACGGGTGGGGCAGCTTCAGGTCTGCGCGCCGTAGTACTTCTTGTAGCTCCTGTAGTAGCGGTAGTTCGAGTAGTACTCGATCCTCCGCGGCGAGAGACCGTTGAGCACGATCCCGAGGATCTCGTTCTTACCCTCACGCAGGGCCTTGATGTAGAGCTTGATGTGCTTCCTGAAGGCGCGGTTGAAGCGGCAGACGTAGATGACCTCGTCCGTGCGCTCGGCGATCAGCATGGCGTCCGTCACGGCGCCCATCGGAGGCGAGTCGACGACCACCAGGTCGAACTGCTTCTTCATGCGCTCAAGCAGCTGGGGGAAGACCGGGTTCTCGAGGATCTCGGTCGGGCTCTTGGAGCGGCCGCCCGAGGTGAGCAGCCAGAGGTTCTCGCCGATCTTGATGATGCCAAGCTCGGCGTTCGTCAGCAGGTCACCGTCCAGGTGGGCGCCCGCCTCGAACCAGGCGATGATGCCGGTGACGTTCTGCTGGCGGAAGTGGCGGTGCAGCATGGGGCGGCGCAGGTCGCAGTCCATGATGAGCGTCTTCTTGCCGTGGCGCGCGAAGCAGGAGGCCAGGTTGCAGGAGATGAGTGTCTTGCCCTCGCCGGGAATGGTGCTCGTGACGAGGATCGACTTTGGGAAGTCGAGCTTGGACTGGATCTTCGCGGCGCTGTAGAGGCCGAGGAAGGCTTCGTTGCCGGTCTCGTTGCCGGGGGGAGACTCGGACAGGCCGATCTTCTCCTCGTCCCTGAGCGTGGCCAGCTGCGGGATGATGCCGAGCAGGTTCACGCCGATGAAGGACTCCACGTCCCACGCGCTTTTCACTCGGTCGTCCAGGAAGCGGAAGCCGATCGCTATCGAAAAGAAGACGATGAGGCCGATTCCGATGCTGGTCCGCAGGATGGCGGGGATGTTGGGCGAGACCGGGCCGCCGGGCATCTGGGCCTTGTCGAGCGGGTGGAGCGAGATCTTGTCCAGGTTCTTGAACGTCGTCGTCTGGTTCAGGCGGTCCAGGATCTCCATGTAGTAGCTCTTGGCCACCGTGGCACGGCTCTGGAGCGAGTTGAAGTCAACGCTGAGGGCCTTGAGGCTGAGCTCCTTGCTCTCCTGGTCGGCGTATTCCTTCTCGAGGTCCTTCACGCTGTCCTTGGCCGCGGCCAGGCGGGTGTTCAGGTCGGCGATCGCAAGCTCGACGGCCTTGTCGAGCTGGGTCTTCGTGACCGCGATGCGGTTCGCGTTGTCGATGACCTTCGGGTGCCTCTCGAGGTAGCGCTCCATGAGGAGAGCCTGCGTCTGCTCGGCCTCGTTCAGCTGAGTCTTCAGGGTCGGGACGGCCCCGTGCGAGGCGATGTAGGAGATCTCAAGCAGGTTCTTGCCGTCCCTCTTGAAGTCGCCGACCTCCTGGACCAGCTCCTCGGTGCTCAGGAGCTCGAGGCGGGCCGACGTGAGGGCGGTGTTCACGCTCTTCAGGTTGTCGGTGACGATGTCCAGGCTCTTGTCCAGCGACACGAGGTTGTGCTGGCGCATGTAGTCCTGCAGCTGCTTCTCCGTGTCGTCGGCGTCCTTGCGAAGCTGGTCGGCGCGGCCCTTCAGGTAGGTGACGGCCTCCTCGTTCTTGCCGCCCACGCTCTCGAAGAGGTAGTCCATGAACTTCTCAACGTAGCGGTTGGCGACAAGCTGGGCCGCCTCGGGGTCCTCGTTGCGGACCGTGATGGCAATGAGGTAGCTGTTGCGCAGCGGCTGGGCGTCCAGCGTCCCGAGGAGGGCCTCCGTTGGCGGCGGCGTCGAGCCGGGGGGCAGGTGCGAGAGGGCCGCGCGCTCAAGGATCGTCCTCTCCGAGGGCGTGAACGACTGCACGACGCTCGTGCGCAGCCGGTTGCTCATGATGTCGTGGATGTAGGTGTTCAGGTCCTGGTCGGACCGGACCGAGGGGTCGACGACGCCCTGGCTCGTCACCACCGTCTCCGGCTTCTCAAACTGGAGGGTCGCGGTCGCCTCGTAGACCTTCGGCTTGCGGGCCTGAACGTAGAAGAATCCGACCGCTGCGATGATCGCCAGCGGCAGCGACAGCCAGACGTGCTCCCGGAGTATGACGTAGTAGTCACGAAGCGTGCGGCGCTCCACTGCAACGTCGTTGTCGGCGCTGTATATCGGCTTCGGTGATTTGTGGTTGTCGGGCATTTTGCTGGTGGGGGACTAAATCAGATTATGCGCTCGGGAACGTACACGATGTCGTCCGGCTGCAGGAGAAGGGCGTTGTTTTCCTCGTTCGTCTTGGTGTCGCTCTTGCCCTTGATGAGGCTCTCGACGTCGAGAGTGATGACCTTGGTCGTTCCATCGGGCAGGATCCGCGTGATCTTGACCGCGGTCCCCTGGGCCGTGTCCGTGAAGCCGCCGGCCTTGGTGACAAGGTCGAGCACGCTCATGGTCGACTCGATGGGGAGCGCGTAGCGGCCGGCGTTCTTCACCTGGCCCTGGATCGACACCTCGCGCGGGGCGTACTCCTCCACGGAGACCGTGACCTGCGGGTTGCGCAGGAAGCGGCCGTCCTTGTAGGCGGCCTCGATCGTGCGCTCGGCCTCGCTCAGGCTCTCGCCGTAGACCCGGATCTCGCCTACGAGAGGCAGGTTGACGGTGCCCTTGGCGTCCACGCGGCAGATCGTCGAGAGGTCGTCCTCCTGGAAGACGGAGATGCGCAGCTTGTCGGTCGTCCTCAGGTTGTACGTCACCGTCTTCGGGGAGATGTCGGACGAGCCCGCCGCGAGGCCGGGGGAAGCGCTGAGGACGGCGATGGCGGCTAGGAGGAGGCTGCTGATGAGTGATTTCACGGGAGAATGGGCTTACCAGTGCGATGTGGCGGTGAAGAACACCTGGTTACGCGAGAACTCCGCGAAGCCGACGTTCGAGAAGCTCCGGTAGTAGGTGTAGTTGATCGAGAGTTTCAGGTGCTGGTTCACCGTGTAAAAGTAATTCGCGGTCATGCTGATGAAGTCGTCAAGGCGATGCGCGCTGTGCGGCGCGACCTCGCCCTCGATCCCGATGAACCTGTTCTCGCCGACGGCCCCCGTGAGCGTGCCGCTGGACTTGGCCGTGAACGAGTCCTGCAGCGTGAGGCTGGCCCTCGTCGACTCGATGGACTGCGCGAGCGCCGTCGTGGAGTAGTCGCGCGACAGGTCGCCCGTCACGGTGATCCGCCGGTTGACGTTCCAGGTCGTGCTGCCGCTCGCCGTCACCTCCTGGTAGGTGTCCCCGTTGTCGATCCCGCCGAAGGTCTTCCGGGTCTGGTAGCCGACCTGCACCGACCCGTTGAAGGGGCCATAGACACGCCCGCTGACGCCGGCCGAGAGCGCCTTGTCCAGGTCGTGCGTCTCGTTTGACTCGTCCGTGTACCGGTCCCTCGCGTCCAGGAATAGGTCCCTCTGCTCGTTCAGGATGTAGTAGAGGTACAGGTTGCCCGTGTAGGTCCTCTGGTTCGTGAACAGCTCTCGGTCGGTGTAGTCGATCTTGTCGAAGTCGAGTGTTCCGGTGATGGAGTAGCGCTCGATCACGGGGTATTGGACGTCGAGGCCCGTGTCGTAGTTCCAGGAAGTGTCCCTCGTGTTGATCGTGACATCGGTGCGGTCCTCACGCTGGGCGCTCATGGTGAGGGAGCCGGTGGTCCTGCCAGTCTGCTTCGTGAGCTCGGCCGTGAACTTCGGGTCCACGTAGTCCTGGGAGGTGAACTCCGAGTAGCGCGCCCAGTTGAGGGTCGCCGTCGCGTTGACGCCGATCCAGCCGGCCCTGCGCGTGAACTCGATCCCGAGCGAGCCCTCGTAGGTCATGCTGCCGCCCGACTGCGCGTTCGCGAACACGTTGGAGTCGTAGCCGGTCTCGAAAGTGGCGTCCACGAATGCGTGGTCCTTGCCGTCCTCGAGCGACACAAGCGCCAGGGCCCTGGGAGCAGAGACGGCGACCGCCAGCACGGCCGCGGCCGCGAGAAATCGGAGCTGCAATTTCATGAACCTCGTGCAGGTGAGTGCAGCCGTTCTAATGGCTGATTAGATTGGCCGGGCTCACATTCGTGTCTATCGGCGGGTTAGCCGGGGCGACAGGAACGGCCACGATCTGGTTGTTTGAAGATTCGCTGTTGCTCGCGCCGTCGAAGAGGCCGATGCTGCCATCGTCGCTCCCGTCGCCCTTGCGCGCCTGGACCTCGAAGTAGACGAGCTTCCTCGCGGAGTCGGCCGTTACGACACGGTACTCGAGCCACTGCATCGCGTCCTCCTCCTCGCCCTCGGGGATGTCCTGGATCTCGACGATGTTCGCCTCGCCGGGGTTGCCCGGGTGGATGATGATCTGCTGGTGGTTCTTCACGAGGAGCGGGCGGGCCAGCGGGCCGGCCTGGACGGTGGCCTCGCCCTGGACCATCGAGATGACGGTCAGGTTGTCCTCGGCCACAATGACGGCCTGCCTGCCGCGGATGGAGGCCGTGGCGAGCGACGTCTCGTAGAGCATCGTGCTGCCGGCGACCATCTTGCTGGTCGACACCCCGATGACGCCGTGCTGCACGACCAGCTTCGTGCGGGAGAGGGAGGGCTCGTCCTCGATGTCCGAGCGGTTGGGGCGGAACGCGTCCTGCTCGAAGGCCTTGATCTGCACCTGGGTGTTCACGTCGACATAAATGCCGGTGCCGTTCGAAAGAACGATCGTCGTGTTGGAATTGGCCTTGGTCTCGAGGGACGCGCCCTCGGCGCTGAAGACCGACTTCTTCGTCAGGTCGTCAATCTCAACGCCCCGGTCGATCTGTGCGTCACCGACCAGGTCGGCGACGTACAACTTGCTCGTGGGCTTCTTCTTCGCGGACTGCGCGTGGGCAACCGCGGCCACGCAGAGGGAGGCCAGGAAGAATCGCAGGAAAGGACGTTGTTTCATCACCCGATCAAAGTACGTAGCGGGGTCAATCCAAGCAAGATGGTATAATTGCGTAGGTATGGCTCTGGCAGAGGGAAGCCCACGATCTCCGTGCGTATTTGCCGCCCTGCATTTTGCCCGATTTTTGGACCCCACGGCCGGGGCCTCAGGGGCGCGGGATCCGGTACCCGAAATCCTGAAGGATCTTCCTTGCCGCATCGCCGTGAAGGAAGGCCAAGAAGCTCTGGGCCGCAGGGTTCTGCGCGCCGTGAAGCGTGATGACCGCACCCTGCTCAAGGGGATCGTAGAGGGATGGGGAGACCTCCGACCACGTCCCTTTGCCCCTGAGCTTCGGCGAGAGGACGACGGAGAGGGCGACAAACCCCGCGTCGGCGTTGCCGGTCTCCACGAACTGGGTCGCCTGTGAGATGCTCTCCCCGACGACGAGCTTCGGCTGGGCGTCGGCCCAGGCCCCCAGCTTCTCCATGGCCTGGTGCGCGGCGCGGCCATAAGGGGCTGTTTCCGTGTTGGCAATGGCGAGCCTCATGACCCTGGGATCGCGCACCGTGGCGGCCACGTCATCGACCGCAAGGCCGGGCTTCGTCGTCCAGAGGACCAGCCGGCCGATCGCAAAGACGGTCATGCTCTTAGGGTCGGCCGCCCCGGACTTTGCCAGCACCTGGGCAAAGTGCACGTCCGCCGACAGGAAGACGTCGTAGGGGGCCCCGTGCTCAATCTGGGCGACCAGGTCGCCCGAGGCCGCCGTCGAGGCCGTGACGGTCACGTCCGGCTGCTCCTTGGAATACTCCTCATCCAGGGCCTTCAGCGCGAAGCCCAGGTTGGCGGCTGCCGCAACGGAGAGCGCCTGCGCGGCTGTTGCCTGAAGCGGCGCGATGTGGAACGCCGCGGCCGCGGCAAGGAGCAGGCGGGGGCGAAGTTCGCGGGACGGCATGTCGTTCGGGATTCGGCGAGAAATCGAATTCGTGTCGGATTTCCGGGCCCGAAGCGATATACATGTGTAACGAATGAGCGACGGGGAACTGCTGCGGCAATATGTCCAACTTGGATCAGAGGAGGCCTTCACGGCACTCGTGATGCGATACCTCAATTTCGTCTATTCGAGCGCCAGGCGCCAGGTGGGCTCGGAAGCGGTTGCACGCGACGTTGCTCAGTCCGTCTTCATCGAGCTCGCAGGCAAGGCGAAGTCCCTCAGGGCGGACAGCCATCTCGCTTCCTGGCTCCACGTTGTCACGCGCCGCACTTCCATCGACGCGCTTCGCCGCGAATCCAGCCGGAGGCGGCGGGAGCTTGAGGCGGTGGAGGCGGCCGCCCTTGGCGTGTCGGATTCTCCCTGGGCGGCCATCGAGCCGCTGCTGGACGAGGCAGTCTCGTCGCTGGACGCCGGGGACCGCGCCGCCGTCCTCTTGCGGTACTTTGAGGACAAGAGCTTCAGGGAAATCGGCGCCATCCTGGGGGTTTCGGATGACACGGCCCAAAAACGGCTGAGCCGCGCGGTCGACCGGCTGCGGATTCATTTCTCCGACAGGGGCGTCCAGGCGACCGCAGCGGCGATCGCCGCCGGGATCTCCGCCAACGCGGTACAGGCGGCCCCCGCGAGCCTCGCGGCTGCCGTAACCACAGCACTTTCCGCCTCGGGAGCGGCGCTGCATCACGCAGCGCTCATCCACGCGGCCAGGAACATCACCATGACAACGACACAAAAAACAATGGTGGTCGCGGCGCTTGCCGCGGCCATCGGCGGCGGCCTTTACCAGCAGGGCATCATCCATCGGCAGGCGGCACGCATCTCGGCGCTCGAGCAGCAGGCCGTGAGCCGGGACGAAGCAGCGGGCGCGGCACATGTCGTCACCTCATCGAAGGCGGCCTCGGCCGCCACCAATATGGCAGGCACTGGCTCCCCGATGTCGGCGGCCTCCGCTTCGGCAGGCGCCGGATCCAAGGTCGACCCCAGCGTGCGCCTGAAGATCCTGGAGGAGCTCCAGGAGCGGAAGATCCTCAATTCCAAGATGGTCTTCGTCGACCCGGTCGGGAAGCTGAGCCCCACCTTCGTGGAGCTCTTCTCACTGAGCCCTGACGAGCAGGCCTCCCTGCAGAAGTCCGTCGACGAGGCCCGAAGGCAGATGGGCGACCTCATGGTGGCCAACGCGACCGTCACCAGCACCGGGCCAAACAACGTCACGATAAGCGTGAAGCCCCTGGACGGCGGGCCAGCCGTCGGCGACGGACTTATGAGCGCATTCGCGGCCACCCTCGGGACGGAGCGGAATGCGGCGTTCGTCGCCCTGGGATCCAGCCAGCTGGAGGAGGCACTCGGCAACTTCGGCGCGGTGCAGGAGACGATCTCCATCACGGACAATGCCTCCGGCGCCCCGGGCTCACCCCCCGGCTACACCGTCGTCGACAGCCGCGACTTGCCCAACCACATGCAGATGTCCCTGGCCTCGACCTATCCGAGCCTCGACGAGGTGACGGCGCGCTGGCCGATCGCGCCGCTCGTGCCGAAGACCCTCTAGGCGACGACCAGGTTCAGGATGCGTCCGGGCACGTAGACGATCTTGACGACCTTCTTGCCGGCCAGGAAGGGCGAGACCTTGTCGCTCGCCTCGGCGATCGCCACGGCCTGGTCCTGCGTGAGGCCCACGGGGACCAGCTGGTCGCCGCGGTGCTTGCCGTTCACCTGGAAGACGAGACGCACCTCGGCGGACGAGAGCTTGGCCGCGTCGAACACGGGCCAGGGAGCCCCGGCCGCCTGTCCCGGTGCGCCCAGGCGCGACCACACCTCCTCGGCGAAGTGCGGGGCGAAGGGTGCCAGGATCTGGATGAAGGAGAGGGTGGAGGCGAGGCTCACGGACGCCTCCTTGTGCAGCGCGTTCTCGAGGATCATCATCTGGGAGATGGCGGTGTTGAAGCGCATGCCCTCGATGTCGTCGCCGACCTTTCGGATCGTCTCGTGCAGCAGCTTCTGGAGCTCGCCCGAGTCCTTCGCGTCGTCGCTTATGCGCGCGCTCCTCTTGCCGTCCTCGCCGATGCAGTCGTGCCAGACCTTCTGCAGGAAGCGGTGGACGCCCTCGATGCCCTTCATGCTCCAGGGCTTCATGGCCTCGAGCGGCCCGAGGAACATGAGGTAGAGGCGCAGGCTGTCCGCGCCATGGCTTGCGATGACGGTGTCCGGGCTCACCACGTTGCCGCGGCTCTTGGACATCTTCTCGCCGTCCTCGCCGAGGATGATGCCCTGGTGGAAGAGCTTCTTGAACGGCTCGTCCGTCGGGACGGCGCCGATGTCGAAGAGGACCTTGTGCCAGAACCGGGCGTAGAGGAGGTGCAGGACCGCGTGCTCGGCGCCCCCGACATAGAGGTCGGGGCTTCCCCAGCGCGCCAGCGCCTCCGGCGAGGCGAAGGCCTTGTCGTTCGTGGGATCGGCGAAGCGCAGGTAGTACCAGCAGGAGCCGGCCCACTGCGGCATGGTGTTCGTCTCGCGGCGCGCGCGCACCCAGCCGTCGCCGGCGGGGTGGGGCTCGGCCGCGGGCACGGCCTTGCCGGTCGCGACGTTGTGCCAGATGTCCACCCAGTGGGTGACATTGGCGAGCGCACTCTCGCCCGTCCCGCTCGGGAGATAAGACTCCACCTCGGGCAGCTCGAGCGGCAGTGCGGAATAGGGAAGCGGGATCGCATAGCGGAGCACGCCGTCCTGCTCGTAGGAGACGGCCTCCTTCGGCAGGCTCTCGCCCAGGGACGGCGCGGCCTTCCTGTAGTCCTCCTCGCTGACCCAGACGATCGGTATCGGCTCGCCCCAGTAGCGCTGCCTGGAAAAGAGCCAATCCCTCAGCTTGTAGTTAACGAAGGGCCTCGCCGCGCCCTTCCTCTGGAGGTCGTCCGTGATCTGCTTCTTCGCCTCGCGCCATTCCAGGCCCGTGTAGCCGTCGGAGTGGACGAGGTTGCCGTCGCCGGTGTAGGGAAGCTTGGGCTCGTGGCCGTTGCCGGAGTGACCTTGCTCGATCACGGGGACGACCGGCAGCTGGTAGCGCATCGCGAACTCGTAGTCGCGCTCGTCGTGGGCCGGGACGGCCATGATGGCACCCGTGCCGTAGCCGGTCAGCACGTAGTCGGCGACCCAGATGGGAACGCGCGCGCCGTTGACCGGGTTGAGTGCGAAGGAGCCCGTGAAGACGCCCGACTTGTCCTTGGCCAGATCCGTGCGCTCGAGGTCGCTCTTGGAGGCGGCCTTCCTCCTGTACTCGTCGACCGCCGCCTTCTGGGAGGGCGTCGTCAGCGCGTCCACGAAGGCGTGCTCGGGCGCCAGCACCATGTAGGTGCAGCCAAAGAGGGTGTCGGGGCGGGTGGTGAAGACCTTGAGCCCGCCGAGGGCGGGCTTCTCGAGGCCGAAGATGATCTCCGCGCCCTCGCTTCGGCCAATCCAGGCCGCCTGCATGCGCTTGGTGGAGTCCGGCCAGTCGACGCCGTCCAGGCCCGCCAGGAGCCTGTCCGCGTAGGCCGTGATCCTCAGAACCCATTGGCGCAGGTTGCGCCGCTCAACCGGGAAGCCGCCGACCTCGCTCTTGCCGTCCACGATCTCCTCGTTGGCGAGGACCGTGCGCAGCTCCGGGCACCACCAGACAGGGCGCTCGTCCACGTAGGCCAGCCCCTTCCTGAAGAGCTGCAGGAAGATCCACTGCGTCCAGCGGAAGTACTTGGGGTCCGTCGTGTCGATCTCCCGGTCCCAGTCGTAGGAGAAGCCCAGCGCCTTAATCTGGCGCCTGAAGTTGTTGATGTTGTTCTGGGTGTTGGCCGCGGGGTGCGTCCCGGTCTTCACCGCATGCTGCTCGGCGGGGAGGCCGAAGGCGTCCCAGCCCATCGGGTGCAGGACGTCGAAACCCTTGGCCCTCTTGTACCGGGAGAGGATGTCCGTCGCCGTGTAGCCCTCGGGATGGCCTATGTGCAGTCCCGCCCCGGAGGGATAGGGAAACATGTCCAAAATGTAGAACTTGGGACGGTCAGGGTGCGTCCCTGCCTTGTTGGGCCTCTCGCGTTCCCAGAAAGATTGCCAGCGGGGCTCAATTTCTTGAAACTCGTACTCTTTGGATTCGGAAACCATCGTGTGAAACCCGCCATATTGAACCAATCACCGGTCCGGTCAATCTTGGCCGCCATCTCGCTTTATGGCGCCTTATTTGCCTCCAGGGCAACGGCCTCCATGAGCGGCGGGTTTGACAAGCTCCTGGATTCCGTGGTCAGGATCGACGTCCAGGAGTTCAACTTCGAGGACGGCGCCCGCCGGATAGACTCGAGCATCGGATCCGGCGTCATCCTGTCCCAGGACGGCCTCATCCTGACCAACGCCCACGTCGCCGGACCGAAGGCCGTGGAGATCAATGTGACGCTCTCCAACCTGGAGCGCGTGAGCGCCAAGTTGGTCGGCTGGGACCATTGGACGGACCTCTCCCTGCTCCGGCTTGACCTCTCGGACGCGAAGAAGCGCGGGCTCACCTTCAAGCACGCCGAGTTTGGCGACAGCGAGAAGCTCTATGTAGGCGAGACGGTCTACGCCGTCGGCACGCCGCACGGGCTCACCCGCACGGTCACCCGCGGCATCATCTCCAACAACAACCGGTACTTCGAGGACACCGAGGGCGTGGACGGCTACGAGACCGGCAACTTCAACACGTGGCTGCAGACCGACGCGGCGATCAACCCCGGCAACTCGGGCGGACCGCTCGTGACCGAGGATGGCCGCATCATTGGGATCACGTCGCGCGCCTACCTCGGCGCCAACAACCTCGGCTTCGCCATCCCCTCGGTGATCGCGAAGCGGGTCGTCGCGAGCCTGGTCCAGGACGGCTCCATCACGAGGAGCTACATCGGCATCGTGCCCAAGGCCCTGCAGGACCTCGAGGGGTTCTATGACGTCGCCTCCAACAACGGGGTGCTCATCGACAGCGTCGAGACCGGCTCGCCGGCCTCGGTCGCGGGCCTCCAGGCCGGCGACGTCATCCTGGCCGTCGACGGCAAGAAGGTGGACGGGCGCTTCCCCGAGCAGCTGCCCCCGATCCAGAACATGATCGCGAGCCAGCCCGTCGGGTCCTCGCTCGTCCTCGACTACAAGCGCGGGACGAGGGAGATGACGTCCACCCTCGTGACGGCGAAGCTCGAGAGCCGGATCGGCGAGGAATGGGTCTCCGACACCTGGGGCATCGCGGTCCGCAAGGTCTCGCTGGCCTTCGCCCGCGAGAACCAGCTCCAGGACGACACGGGCGTCCTCGTGATCGGTGTCCAGCGCGGCTTCCCGGCGGACGTGGCCGGGCTGGCCCGAGGCGACATCATCACGAAGATAAACCAGAACCCCGTCGGCACGATAGACGTCATGAAGGCGATCGACTCCCAGTACACCGCCAAGCCGGCCCCGACCCTCTTCGAGGTGCAGCGGGAGCGGCGGGTTTCCCTCGTGGTCCTTAAGCCGTGAACATCCGAGCCCTCCTCCTCTCCGCTCTCCTCGTCGCCGGCGCCGCGCGCGCCGCGGACCTGCCGACCCTGTGGGCCGAGCGCGTCAAGAGCACGGTCGCCGTCGAGTACGTGACGCAGACCGAGCTCGAGCGCCGCCCGACGGTGTCCTACGGCACGGTCGTCGACTCCAACGGCACGATCATCCTGCCCTCGGCCGCCATCGACCTGCGCGTGTCCCCGGCCCAGCTCAAGGACTTCAAGGTCTACCTGCCGGGCGACCCCGAGGGCACGCCCGCCGAGTACATCGGACGCGATGCCTACACGGGCTGGCACTTCCTGAGGGCGAATGCCTCGGTGCGCGACCGGATGGTGCCGATCACGACCTTCGCCAAGGCGACCTCGAGCAACGAGCCACGATTGTCCGACGAGGTGTGGGGCATCGGGCTTCGCAACAAGGACGAGGACTTCACGCCCTACATTCTGCAGAGCCACATAGCCCTCATCCAGTCGCTGCCGCAGCGCACCGCGATCGCCCAGCAGGAAGTGGCGGGCCCGGGGCTTCCGGTCTTCAACCACGACGGCGAGTTCATGGGGCTGGGCGCGAGCTCCTTCGGCCAGACCTTCCTTGAGTTCTCCGGCGCCGACCGCGACGGGTCCCCGATCATGCTCGTGAACCTGGAGGAGAGCAGCGCCTTCCTCGTGGCCGACGAGGTGGTCCCCTATGTCGGGCGGATCCCGAAGAACGCCTTCGGCCGCCCGCTTGCCTGGCTTGGCGCCTACGGCCTTGAGCCGATGGACCGCGAGGTCGCCTCCTTCCTGAAGCTCCAGTCTCAGTCGGGCGCGGTGGTGAGCGAGGTCCTCGAGGGCAGCCCGGCCGAGAAGGCAGGGCTCAAGGCCCACGACATCATCCTCGGTGTCGACGGCAAGCCGCTGCCGCGCTTCAAGCCCGACCGGGTCGTGATCGACTACGTCGAGCGCCTGATAGCGGCGCAGGCCCCCGGCGACACGATGGTCCTCTCGATCCTCCGCGGGTCCGATCGAATCGAGGTGACGGCCAAGCTGGACGACGAGCCTCGCCTGGTGCGCGAGGCGGACAGGATGTACTTTGAGAAGATCGGGTTCACAGCCCGGGAGTTCGTGTACGGGGACGCCATCGCGCGGCACACAAAGGCCGGCCAGTCCGGCGGAGTCGTGGCGCACCTCGTCAAGCCGAACAGCCCGGCCGACATCGCGGGCCTCCGGCCCGACGACTGGATCAAGGAGATCGACGGCTCCGAGGTGGGAGACTTCGCCTCCGCAGTCTCGAAGCTCGGCGAGATCGAGAAGGACATGCTGCGCACCGAAACCGTTTTCCTCGTAAGCCGCGGCAGCGACACGGCGGTCCTGCGGATCAAGCTTCACTGAGCAAGGGATCCATGTTCACCGGCATCGTCGAGGAAACGGGCGAGGTGCAGTCCTTCGAGAAGGCTGCGTCGTCGTGGCGCCTGAAGGTCGGCGCCAGGGCCGTGCTCGGCGGTATCACCGAGGGCGAGAGCATCGCCATCAACGGCTGCTGCCTGACGGCGGTCGCCTTCGACGACGGGAGCCTTTCCTTTGATGTCCTGGAGGAGACGCGGCGACTCACGAACCTCCACTCCATCCGCGCCGGAACCCCCGTTAACCTCGAGCGCAGCATGAGGACTGACGGCCGCCTGGGTGGACACTTCGTGACGGGCCACATCGACGGGCCGGGCACGATCGAGGTTTTCGAGGCGCGCGGTTCCGACCACTACCTGAGGATAAGGGGCCCAAAGGGCTGCGGGAAATTCCTGATCGTGAAGGGCAGCATCGCGGTGGACGGCATGTCGCTCACGGTGGCCGAGGTCGAGGGGGACTCCTTTGCCGTCTGGATCATCCCGCACACGCTCGCGGTCACGAACCTGCGGGGACGCGCCGCGGGCGACGTGGTGAACCTGGAGTTCGACATGCTCGGCAAGTACGTCGACAAGATGCTCGAGGCCCGCGGCATCAGAGTCCCCTAGGACCATGCGGCTCGCGATCAACGCCATCACAGAGGAGCTCAGGCGCCTGAAGGCCTCGGGGCAGGGGACCGTCACGGTCTCGGACGAGGGGATCGCGGCGCTCAAGAAATCGGTTTCCGCGCAGCCACCCTCCGCTCGTCCCGCGGCCGCCGCTCCTGCTGCGCCGCCGCCGCCGAAGCCTCCCGCCGCATCCCCGCGGCCGATGCCGAATGCGCCCGCAAAGGCGGCTGCGCCCGTGGTGCCGCCGCCCATCGTCAGGCTGCCCGAGGGCGACAAGGCCACCAGGTGGGCCGCTCTCAACGAGCTTGTCAGGGAGGACCCGGTGTGCCGCGCCAAGCTCCGACCGGGCAAGAAGATCGTGACCGGGGTCGGAAGCCTGGACGCCGCGATCATGTTCGTTGGTGAAGCCCCGGGCGCCGAGGAGGAGATCCAGGGCGAGCCCTTCGTGGGACCGGCCGGCCAGCTCCTCACCAAGATGATCAGCGGGATGGGGCTTTCCAGATCCGACGTCTTCATAGGCAATATCATGAACTGGAGGCCCGATCTGGGGTCAGCCGATGCCGGCGAACAGACGGGAAACCGGCCCCCGACGGACGCCGAGATGTCCCATTGCCTCCCATACCTTAAGGCACAGATAGATATCGTTACGCCGCAACTTCTTGTGGCATTAGGCGCCACCGCCGCCAAGGGCCTCCTTGGCAGCAAGTCCTTCAGCGCACTTGGCGAGGTGAGGGGTCGCTGGCATGACTTCGGGGGCACGCCGCTCATGGTCACCTATCACCCAAGCTACATCCTCAGGAACCCGACGAACCGCACCAAGCGGCTGATCTGGGAGGATTTGCTCAAGGTCATGGAGCGGGCCAAGCTCCCGGTATCCGACAAGCAGCGCGGATTTTTCCTTTGAGATGAAAATGACACAACGCCTCCTCATTGCGCTCGTGCTAATGACTGCCTTCGGCCTGCGGGGCCGCGGCGCCGATGATGTCTTTGATTTCGAGACGCTTCGGTACAACGCGAAGATGCTGGCGTCGAAGCCCTACGCGCAGAGGCCGGTCGATGTGCCGGAGTCGCTTCTCAAGCTCACGTACGACCAGTACCGCGACATCCGCTTCAAGCCCGAGGAGGCCCTCTGGCGCCGCGAGCACCTTCCGTTCGAGCTCCAGTTCTTCCACCCGGGCTTCAGCTTCGACCGCAGCGTCCAGATCAGCGAGGTCCAGGGAAGGAACGTCGAGGCGATCCCGTTCTCGCCGACCCTCTACGACTACGGCCACAACAAGGTCCCGACCGTCGCGAAGAAGCTGGGCTTCGCCGGCTTCCAGATCCTGTACGCCCTGAACAAGCCTGGCGACGAGCTCGGTGCCTTCCTCGGGGTCAGCTATTTCCGGTTCCTCTGCCAGCATGCCTACTACGGCCTCTCGGCGCGAGGGCTCGCCATCAACACAGGCGAGCCGGGCGGCGAGGAGTTCCCGGTCTTCCGCGAGTTCTGGGTCGAGCGCCCGCTGCCAGAGGCGAAGACGGTCGTCGTCTACGCGCTCCTGGACGGCCCGACGGCCGCAGGAGCCTTCCGCTTCCAGATCACGCCCGGCGCCGACACGATCACGCAGATCCACGAGGTGATCTATTGCCGCCACAACCCCGCGGTCCTGGGCCTCGCGCCCATGACCAGCATGTTCTGGCACGGCAAGAACTCGACCACAAGCTACGACGACTTCAGGCCCGAGGTGCATGACTCCGACGGGCTCATGCTCTCGAACGGCGACGGCGAGTGGATATGGCGGCCGCTGACGAACCCGAACAGCACGCGCACCGTGGCGTTCTCCGACGAGAACCCGAAGGGCTACGGGCTTACGCAGCGCGAGCGCCGCTTCGAGAACTACCAGGACCTCGAGGCCTTCTACCACCTCAGGCCGAGCGCCTGGGTCGAGCCGGTCGGCCAGTGGGGCAAGGGCTCCGTGCGCCTGGTCGAGCTCCACGCCCCGGACGAGACGGCCGACAACATCACCGCCTTCTGGGTGCCGGATTCGCTGCCGCCCGCGGGAGAGCCGATCGAGCTCACCTACAAGCTCCACTGGTACATGGACCAGATCCATCCGCCGGCGGGGTTCGTCTCGGCGACGCGGATCGGCAAGACGGCGACCCAGGAGCGCGACCTCGAGCGATTCGTCGTGGACTTTGACGGGGCGTATCTCAGCAAGCAGGGTCCGGACCCGCTGATAGAGCCGGTCGTCACCGTGGGAGCCGGGGCCACCCTGGTTAACACGACGATCCAGAAGAACCCCTACAACGGCACGTGGCGCGTGGTGTTCTCGATCAGGCCCGATGGCACCGGCAGCCCCGTCGAGATGCGGTGCTTCCTGCGCAAGCCGCCCCACGTACTCACGGAGACGTGGAGTTACCTGTGGCAGCCGTGATCGATCCGTCCGACGAGGGCACGTCCATCGGCATGCCGATGGCGTTCCGCCCGAAGACGGGCACGATGGATTCCTGGAACGCAGCCTACGTGCGCGTCGAGGACTACCTTCGCGCGCACCGGATCCACAACCGGCTCCACCAGAGCCGCCTGATCCAGAAGATCCTGGAGAGGGCCGCCAGGAGGCACGAGGCGCATCCGGCGCTGGACCCGACGGCCGTGGCGGCCGAGGAGACGGAGGCCCTTATGGACGCCTGGTTCGCGGAGGTCCTGGACGAGAAGACCCAGCCCAGGGACCGCCTGGCGATCGACGGGCGCGTCTCGCTTCTGCTTTGCGACGGGCCCGAGCGCTGGCCGTACGCATTCCTGGACGAGTCCGGCGTCCCGGCCGACTTCGTGAGCGCCATGAGGAACAGCCACCTGGAGGCGGGTCCGGATCTCGCGGTGTCCAGCATGGTGCCGCGCCCTATCGACCTCGGGCCCCTGACCGACGCCGCCGGCGAGACCCTCGAGCGCATCGAGAAGTGGCCGATCGTGCGCGTCCTCCTCCTCTGGATCCTCTTCACCTCGGCGCTGGCGGGCATCTTCTACATGACCCGCTGAGCAATGACCGTCTATCCCACGCACCAGATGAGCCCGGGGCGCCTCAGCAGGCGCCGGTTCTTCTTTTTCTCGTCGGTGTTCGGGTTGACGAGCCTGGCCACGTGGTTCGTTGCGGACATGTACTGGCGGGAGGCCGAGGGCCTGACGGGCCTTGAGATCCTGCTGCTGCTCCTCTTCGTGCCGCTCTTCGCGCACATCGCGGTCGGATTCTGCACCGCGATCGCCGGCTTCTACGTCGTCAACCGCGGCGGCGACGGCAGCCGCATCTCGAAATCCTCCCCCGCGGGCGGCCCCTACAAGCTCGCCTCAACCGCCATCATCATGCCGGTGTACAACGAGGACGTGAGCCGGGTCTTCGAGGGCCTGCGCGTCGTCTTCAAGTCGGTCCAGGCGATCGAGGGCGCGGACAACTTCGACTTCTTCATCCTCAGTGACTCGAACCAGCCGAACCAGTGGATCCGGGAGGAGGTCGCGTGGGCCGAGCTCTGCAAGCAGGTCGGGGGCTTCGGGAAGATCTTCTACCGCAAGCGGCGCCAGGCCATCAACAAGAAGGCCGGCAACGTGGCGGACTTCCTGAGGCGCTGGGGCAAGAACTACCGCTACATGGTGATCTTGGATGCCGACTCGATCATGACGGGCGAGGCCCTCGCGCGGCTCGTCACCATGATGGAGGCCACGCCGAACGCCGGCATCATCCAGACGGCGCCACGCACGGTGCGCGGCGAGTCGCTCTACTCCCGCCTCCAGGCCTTCGCGAACCGCATCTACAGCCCGATCTACCTCGCGGGCCTCAACTACTGGGAGCAGCACGAGGGCAACTACTGGGGCCACAACGCGATCATCCGCGTGCAGCCGTTCATGGACCACTGCTCGCTGCCCGAGCTTCCCGGCAACGAGCCCTTCGGCGGCAGGATCCTCTCGCATGACTTCGTCGAGGCGGCGCTCATGCTCAAGGCGGGTTGGGCGGTCTGGATCGCCCACGACGTCGAGGGCAGCTACGAGGAGGGTCCCCCGACGCTGATTGAAAGCGCGAAGCGCGACCGGCGCTGGTGCCAGGGCAACCTGCAGCATGCCTGGCTCCTGACGGCTCGCGGGTTCAGGCCGGCCAACCGGTTCCACCTTCTGCTCGGCGTCATGGCCTACGTGTCGTCCCCCATGTGGCTCCTCTTCCTCGTCCTCTCGACGCTTGAGATGGTGAGCCAGGCTTCGACCGGGCGCTTTGACACGGGCTACGGCGCGGACACGACCTCCGTCTTCGGCTACATCGTCTCGGTGCCCGAGGCGCTGACCCTGTTCTCGCTGACCATGCTGCTCCTCTTCCTGCCGAAGTTTGTGAGCGTCGTGGTCCTCCTCGGCCCGGGCGAGGAGGCCGCCGGGTTTGGCGGGCGCCCGCGCGTGGTCCTGAGCGCCCTCCTTGAGGCGATAGGCTCGGCACTCCTGGCGCCGATCAACATGATGTTCAACACGAAGTTCGTGATCTTCACGCTCCTCGGCCAGGGCGTCGGCTGGGTCGCGCAGAAGCGCGCCGCGGACGAGGACGGCACCGACTGGCGCGAGGCCATCATCACCCACGGGCCGCCGACCCTGATTGGCCTCTGCTGGGGCGTTTCAACGCTCATCCTTGTGCCGGCCTACTTCGCCTGGCTCAGCCCCGTCCTGGCCGGACTCGTCCTCTCGATCCCACTCTCGATCTTTCTGAGCAAGGCGAGCTTTGGCCGAAGGGCGCGTGAGCTGGGCATCTTCGTGACGCCCGAGGAGACGCAGCCCTGCATCGAGCTCCAGGACTTGGAGCAGAATCTCGCCGAGTGCTACCGCCACTTGCCCCCCTTCGAGCCCTTGAGGGCCGACTATGGCCTCATGCAGGCGGTGCTGGACCCGTATATCAATGCCATGCATGTCTCGCTGCTTCGCCAGCGAAGGACGAGCGCCGTCGCGCGCGAGTGGTTTGCGAAGCTGCAGGGCAGGCTGCTGCGCGAGGGTCCGGGCCGCTTCACGACCAAGGAGAAGATGGCGCTCCTCCTGGACCCCGAATCCATGATCCACCTGCACCGGGAGCTCTGGAGCCTCCCCTCGGAGTCGCTCGCGGAGTGGTGGCGCCTCGCCATGAGGCAGTACAACGTCCTTGCCGCCGTGCCCAGCACGGCGCTCTACCGCTAGGGAGCCAGCCTGCGGAGCTCGACCTGGACCTTCACGAACTCCTCCTCGGTCGCGACGATCAGCGGCGCGATGTTGAGGATCCCCTCGGTCCTTGAGAGAAGCTCCATGCGCTCGCCGATGCTCTTCAGAATCTGGGCACCGACGTTCGCCGAGCTGCCCTTGATCGTGTGCGCCGCCCTCGTGAAGGACTTCACGTCGCCCGAGGCCATGAAGGTCTTCAGGTCGGTGATTCGCTTCGGCGTATCCTCGAGGTAGATGTTGACGATCTCCCTGAGGAACTCACCGCCGTCGCCGGGATTGAGATCCTTCAGGTTGTTGATCGCGTCCATGTCGATAGAAGGGATGTCGGCCACGGTGGTAGGGTGTTGTCGGTTTGTGTTCGGGCTTCGGATCAGGTCGCCCACTCGAATGACGTGTTCTGCTCAATCTCCGCTATGGTGGTCATGCCAAGGAGAACCTTCTTCAGGCCGTCATAGCGAAGCGGCCTGTAGCCCACCTTCGCGGCGGCCTTCGTGATCTCCTGCACGCTGCGCTCCTCGGAGATGAGGGCGCGGATCTCCTCGGTGATGAGGACAAGCTCGTGGATCGCAACGCGGCCCTTGTAGCCCGTGTTGCGGCACTTCGGGCAGCCCTTGCCGCGGTAGAACTGCACGTCCGTCAGCCCCTCCTCCTTGAAGTACTTGGAGAGGATCTCGCGCGTCGGCGTGTAGGCCTCCTTGCAGTTCTCGCAGATGCGGGCCGCCAGGCGCTGGGCCAGGACTCCGATCACGGAGGGCGCGACCATGTACGGCTCGACCCCTATCTCGATCAGGCGGGTGATGGCCTGCGGGGCCGAGTTCGTGTGGAGCGTCGCAAAAACGATGTGGCCCGTCAGTGCGGCCTCGGTCGCGATCTTCGCCGTCTCAAGGTCGCGGATCTCTCCGATCAGGATCGCGTCCGGGTCCTGGCGCATGAGGGCGCGCAGCAGGTTCGCGAACTTCAGGTCAATCGTGTGGTTCACCTGGCTCTGCGTCACGCCCTCCAGCTGGATCTCGATCGGGTCCTCGATGGTCGAGATGTTCAGCTCGGGCTTGTTGATCTCGTGGAGAGCGGAGTAGAGGGTCGTCGTCTTGCCCGAGCCCGTCGGGCCCGTCACGAAGATGATGCCGTTCGGGTTCTCGATCAGGCGCCTGAACGGCTCCAGGATCGTGCGCGACATCATCATCTTCTCCAGCGTGATCATCGACTTCTTGCCCGACATCGCGAGGATGCGGATCACCACCTTCTCGCCGTAGGCGGAGGGGATCGTGGAGACGCGGAAGTTGGCCGTCTGGTTGCCGATCGGCAGCGAGAAGCGCCCGTCCTGCGGGATGCGCGTCTCGGCGATGTCGAGGTTGCAGAGGATCTTGATCCTGGAGATGAGCGCCCGGTGGAGCTTCCTGGAGTAGGTGAGGATCTCCCTCAGGTTGCCGTCCACGCGGAAGCGGATCCTGGAGTGGATCTCCTGGGCCTCGATGTGGATGTCGGTCGCCCGCTCCCTCATCGCGTAGTAGACAATCTCGTCGAGGATCTGGACGAGCGCATTGTTCTCGGCCAGGTGAGCCAGCTTGTCGGAAGCCAGGTCCGGCACGTCGAAGAGGTTCGATCGCTCGAGCTGGCCCAGGCTGTCCTCGAGCCTCTCCTCGTTAGAGTAGTGGATCGCGATCGCGTCCTCGATCTCGCGGGGGAGGGCGAAGACGGGGCTGACCGGGATCCTCGCGATCAGGCCCAGCCTCTTGGCGGTCTCCGCGTCGTCGGGCGTCGCCATCGCGATCGTGAGGACGCCGTTGAAGATGTAGAGGCCGACGCCGCGGACCTTCTTCGCGACCTCGTGCGGGATCTTCTCGATCGCCTCATCGGTGATGACGGAGACGAACGGGTCCACGTAGGCGACGTTCATCGTGTCCGCCCAGAACCGGCAGGCGTCGTCCTTGCCGACTATCTTCGACTCAATGACCGCCTGGACGATCTCGGGCGTGTCGCCGAAGCGGTCGCCCAGGACGCGCAGCTCCTCCTCGCTCCCGAAGTTGGGAGTCGCGCGCAGCCTGCCGAAGAAATTCTCAAGTCTTGGGCTTAACACGGACGACTTTCTTGGTTTTGAAGAGCTTGCCGATCTCGGCCTGGTCGAGCTTCTCCATGGCAAAGGACGCGGAACCCTTCTCTGCCTCGATCTCGGCCAGGAGGTCGGGCAGGGAATACTTCACCTCGGTCAGGGTGACCTTCGAGGGTGCGGCCGGCGGGGAGCTGGAATCCTCGTCGGCCATCATGCAGGCGGCTCCTCCTCGACGGGTTCCTCCGATTCGAAGCAGCTGTCGATCGTGTCGGCGAGCGCACGTCCGATCTCCTCTGGCGGGGCGTCCTTGCGGATGTAGTTCGCGGCGCCGAGCGCCACCGCCTCGTCGATCGTCTGGCGGTTGGCGAGCGAGGTCAGCATGACGACGACGGCGTCTGGATTAAGCTGTTTGAGCGCGCGGAGGGTCTCGATGCCGTCCATGATCGGCATGTTGACATCCAGCATCACGAGGTCGGGCGACTCCCGCTTGTAGACCTCGAGGGCCTCTGCGCCGTTCGGGGCCTCCATGATCCGGCTGACGCCCAGGTGGCGCAGGAGGAGCGAGATGAACTTCCTTATGTGGGCCTCGTCGTCGACGAGGAGGATGCTTCCGCTGAAGTTCACTTGTGGATGGGCAGGCTGACGATGAACTCCGCGCCGCGGCCGGGGATGTTCTCGACGCCGATCGTGCCGTTGTGGGCCTCGACGATCTTGCGGCAGATGGCGAGCCCGAGGCCCGTGCTCTTCTCGCCGCCCGTGGGCTTGGCGGAGAGGCGGCCGTAGTCCTTGAAGAGGAGGTGGCGCTCGCTGTCCGGGATGCCCGGCCCGTTGTCACGGACTGCGAAGCCCGCGACATCGGCGTTGGCGTGGATCACGACCGTTATGATCGACCCCTTTGGCGAGTACTTGACCGCGTTGCTGATGATGTTGTCGACCACCTGGCGCATCTTGTTGCGGTCGACGTCGACGACCGGGTCTCCATTCGTCTTCACCATCTCGATCTTCGTGTTCTTCTTCGCGGCCTCCATGTTGCTCAGGTGGACCGAGCGCTCGACGATCTCCGCCATGCTGGTCGGCATTTTGTCCAGTTTGAGATGGCCGCCCTCGATCGTGGCGACGTCCAGGAGCTCGTTCACGAGCTGGAGCATCGACTGGCTGGCGCCATGGATCGTCTGGATGATCTCCTTCTGCTCGCCGCTCATCGGGCCGACCGCGTCCTCGTCCAGGAGCTCGGCCAGGCCTCGGATGGAGGAGAGGGGGTTCCTAAGGTCGTGGGCGCACATGCCCAGGAACCGGTCCTTGTCGGCGTTCGCCTTGCTGAGCTGGCTCACAAGGAGCTTCTGCTGCTCGACCAGTTGCTGGTTGCTGAGGTGGGTGCGGATGCGAGCCACAACCTCCTTGGGCCGGAACGGCTTGGTGAGGTAGTCGACGCCGCCGGCGTCAAAGCCCATGACCACGTCATCCGCCTCGCTCTTGGCGGTCACGAAGATGACCGGGGCGCACTTGTCCCCGTGGGTCTTCTTGAGGGTCCGGCAGGTCGTGAACCCGTCTATCCCGGGCATCATGACGTCCAGGAGCACCAGGTTGGGCTGGAAGGTGGCGTAGACCTCCAGGGCCTGCTCCCCGGAGGAGGCCTCGGCTATCTCGTAGCCCTCATGGCGCAGGATGCCGCCAATGATCCGCAGGTTGATCCTGTCGTCATCGACAGCCAGTATCCTTCGGCCCTTCAGGTCGATGGACGGTTGTATCAAGGGTTCATCCATTATGAGCGTGGGGGACATGAGACATCGGGGGGGCGTTGCAGGCCAGAGAAATACGTTTACGGGTAATACGCAGTTCCGCAATGACGTCGCATCACAAAATCGAGATATGTTGATATTGAGCTTGCGGACGCCGGTTTCAGGAGGTTCCCTTTCGGCCTCCCAGTCGAAAAACCCATGTCTAAATCATTCGTATTTTCCTCCGAGTCCGTCGGCGAAGGCCATCCGGACAAGGTAGCTGACCTCATCTCGGACAGCGTCCTCGACGCTTGCCTTGCCCAGGACACCTCGAGCCGCGTGGCATGCGAGACCCTGGTGAAGTCCAACCAGGTCGTGATCGCCGGCGAGATCACGACGAACGCCAAGATCAACTACGAGACGGTCGTGCGCGACGCGATCCGCGACATCGGCTACGTGAACGACGACGACGTGTTCCACTGCGACAAGGTCTTCATCCACAACCTGCTCACCCGCCAGTCCCCCGACATCGCCCAGGGCGTCGACGCCCGCGCGGTCGACGGCAAGGACACGGCCGAGCAGGGCGCCGGCGACCAGGGCCTCATGTTCGGCTACGCGTGCAACGAGACGCCCGAGATGATGCCAACCGCGATCATGTTCGCCCACAGGCTCGGGCGGGAGCTGACCAAGCTGCGCAAGGGCGGCATCGTCGGCTGGCTCAGGCCCGATGCCAAGAGCCAGGTGTCGATCCGCTACGAGAACGACCGCCCGATCAAGGTCGAGAACGTCGTCATCTCCACGCAGCACACCGCAAGCGCGAAGCACGCCGACATCAGGGAATTCCTGATCGAGAACGTCATCAAGAAGGTCATCCCAGCCAACATGATGGACGCCAAGACCCAGTTCCTCATCAACCCGACCGGCCGCTTCGTGGTCGGAGGCCCCGAGGGGGACTCCGGCCTGACGGGCAGGAAGATCATCGTCGACACCTACGGCGGCTGGGGCCGACACGGCGGTGGCGCCTTTTCCGGAAAGGACCCGTCCAAGGTCGACCGCTCCGCGGCCTACATGTGCCGCTGGGTGGCGAAGAACATCGTCGCCTCGGGCCTGGCGGACATTTGCGAGCTGCAGGTCGCCTATGCGATCGGCTATCCCGAGCCGGTCAGCGTCTGGGTCGACGCCATGGGCACCGCGAAGGTGCCGGAGACCGAGATCACCAAGGCCGTGCAGAAGGTTTTCAGCTTCAAGCCCGCCAACATCGTGAAGCAGCTCGACCTCCTGCGGCCCATCTACCGCACCACGACAAATTACGGACACTTCGGAAAGCCGGACCTCCCCTGGGAGCAGACGAACAAGACGGCCGAGCTCATCGCCGCCACCAAGTAACCGCTTAAAACACCACACATATGCCCACAGCCGCACCCGCCACCACCAACGCACAGGACTTCCACGTCAGGGACATCACCCTCGCGGAATGGGGCCGCAAGGAGATCGGCGTAGCCGAGCACGAGATGCCCGGCCTCATGTCGATCCGCAAGAAGTTCGGCGCCAAGAAGCCCCTGAAGGGCGTCCGCATCACGGGCTCGCTGCACATGACGATCCAAACGGCCGTCCTGATCGAGACGCTGACCGAGCTCGGCGCCTCCGTGCGCTGGGCCTCGTGCAACATCTTCTCGACGCAGGACCACGCCGCCTCCGCGATCGCCGCGACCGGCGTGCCGGTGTTCGCCTGGAAGGGCGAGACGCTCGAGGAGTACTGGGACCTCACCTGGAAGGCGCTCAGCCACCCGGGCGGCAAGGGTCCCGAGCTCGTCGTCGACGACGGCGGCGACGTGACGCTCCTCCTCCACAAGGGCTTCGAGCTCGAGGAGGGCAGCGACTGGGTCAACTCGGCCTCCGGCTCACACGAGGAGGGCGTCATCAAGGCGCTCCTGAAGAAGATCCACGCCGAGTCCCCCTACATCTTCCACGAGATGGTGAAGGACTGGCGCGGCGTCTCCGAGGAGACGACGACCGGCGTCCACCGCCTCTACCAGCTCCACGAGAAGGGCCAGCTCCTGGTCCCCGCCATCAACGTCAACGACTCGGTCACGAAGTCGAAGTTCGACAACCTCTACGGCTGCCGCGAGTCACTCGCCGACGGCCTGAAGAGGGCGACGGACACAATGATCGCCGGCAAGGTCGCCTGCGTGTGCGGCTACGGCGACGTCGGCAAGGGCAGCGCCCACTCGCTCCGCGGTTTCGGCGCGCGCGTCATCGTCACCGAGGTCGACCCCATCAACGCCCTTCAGGCGGCGATGGAGGGCTTCGAGGTCAACACGGTCGAGAGCGCGCTTGAGTCGGCGGACATCTACGTCACGACGACGGGCAACTGCGACGTCCTCACCCTCGCCCACATGCAGGGGATGAAGGACCAGGCGATCGTCTGCAACATCGGCCATTTCGACAACGAGATCCAGGTGGACCAGCTCTACAAGGCACCGGGCGTCAAGCGCGTCACGATCAAGCCCCAGTACGACGCGTTCACCTTCCCGAACGGCCGCACGATCTATCTCCTCGCCGAGGGCCGCCTCGTGAACCTGGGCTGCGCCACCGGCCACCCCTCGTTCGTCATGTCGAACAGCTTCACGAACCAGACGCTCGCCCAGATCGACCTTTGGGAGCACAGGGACACCTACAAGCCGGGGGTCACGAGGCTCCCGAAGCACCTGGACGAGGAAGTCGCCCGCCTCCACCTGGAGCGCATCGGCGTCAAGCTGACGGTCCTCTCCGACAAGCAGGCCAAGTACCTCGGCGTGCCGGTCGGCGGCCCCTACAAGCCCGACCACTACCGCTACTGAGGTCCTTCAAGGGATCTTCCGAGGGCGCACCCCAACAGGTGCGCCCTTTTTTGGGCCGTCACTTGGCGACCGCGTCGCGTCCCTTGAAAAAGTCGAAGCCCAGCTTTTCCGAAGCCTTCTGGAAGTTCGCCAGGATCACGATCCCTTCGCCGGTGTCCCGGTCGATGGCGATGAATGAATGACTACCCGCCGTGCCTCCGTTGTGCCAAGCCAGGGGATGAGCAGGGTCGTCGACGAGGAGCCAGCCGAGGCCAGCTTGGCCGCCGATCTCCTTGGCGGGCACCTGGGGCTTCAGCGTGGCCTCGATCGCTGCGCCCATCGGACCCTTGTCCCTGGCCACGCAGGCGGAAAGGAACAACGCCATCTCTCTTGAGGAACTGCGGAGCGCGCCGGCTGGTGCAAAGGCGATCTGCGTCCAGCTTGGGACCTCCTTGCCATTGAAATGCCCCGGCGCGAGGTCGGCAGGTGCGGGCCTGCCCGCCAAGCCCAGGGTTGCCGCCTTCATCCCCAGCGGGACCAGCACATGTTCGCTAAGCGCTTCCTCGTAGGTCGTACCCCAGGCAGCGGCCAGAGCCTCCCCAAGGACTGCGGCCCCGAAATTTGAATACTCCCTCTTCCCGCCCGTAACGGCTGCCTTCCCGTCCTGCCTGAGCGCCTCGACGAGCATGGAGCGGTCATAGGCGGAATAGGGATCCCGCGGATTCACGACGTGCGCCTTCAGGTTGGACGGCAGGCGCGGAAGTCCGGATGTGTGCGTCGCGAGCGAGAGCAGAGTTATGCCGGCGAGGGCGGCTTGGTCGGGATCGCCCGCAGGCAGCAGGTATTTCGCCGCGGGATCCGTTCGCGCGACTCGTCCTAGCCTCTCGCTTTCCACGAGAAGGAGCGACGTGAAGACCTTGGTGATCGAGGCTATCTCAAACTGGGTGTCGGGAGTGATCTTTCTCGGATCCGCAGCCGAAAATGTCCCGGTCTCGAAGAAGGTGGTTCCCTGACGGTCGACCCAGGCCACCGCCACGCCGCCGGGCTCGTCCTTCGCGAACTCGTCGATCTTCTCCTGTATGTTCTTCGGTGGCATTGCAGGGGAGGAAGACTCCGTTAACAGGAGCATTCCAAGGATGAGGCCCGCCGTCCTTGGCACAAACATGATCAATCGGCTCCGGCCACGTTTCGCCGGAGCTTTTCCAACTCTTCCAGTCGCGGTAGAATCCCAAGGCGTATACCCCTGCTGATGTTTCGGTAGGCGATCCAAAAGCAGAACGGCACGATGACAGCAAAGTAAAGGATGGTCACGAAGGCCGTGGTCGGGTTATGCAGAATATCCTTCAGTAATCCCGGCATTATGGTCCCCCCGATGAGCCTGGTGGTGCTCAATATGGAAATGGCCCAAGCCACCATGATCGGTACCAGGTACCATTTGAATAGTCCCCTTTGGAATTTGAGCTGGTACCGCAGTTCTGAAATCTCACTGTCCAGCTTCGCCATCATCGAGGCATCCGGGCCAAGCCTGGCCCGGCGTATCCTGAGGCGCTCAAATACGAACCGAAGTGAGACGCATGCGGTGATCACGATTGAGATACCGATCGGCCATCCAGCGCTACCCATTTTCCACCATGCGAAGCCAAAGACGATGACGACAAACAACCCCGCCAATGACTCGGAATAGTCGCGAATGGCCAGGTTGTTTGCGCGCTTTCGGCTCTGGGCGTCGAACGTGCTCCGTAGAGATTCGACGTCGGCAGCCGCCCCGACGGGCGGCGCTTGCCTCTTCCAGATGGCGTCCCAGTCACTTAAGCTCATCGGCAACTCCTTTCATGAGAGTCGTAAGCCTCTGCCTTGCTCGCGTCAGGGCGACTCCGACGTTTGTCTCGGAGAGTCCGGTGACCTCGGCAATTTCGCGGTACGGAACTGCGTCGAGCGATAGAAGGACAAGGCCCCGATCAAACGGATCCATGGCGTGTATGCACGCGTAGAGCTTCTCAAGTATCTCATTCTGCTGAGCGCTGTCGGCTGGCGAATGGGTACCCGCGGCAATTCTCGAAAGGTCGACCCCAGGCTCGACCTTTCCTTGCCTTCGATCGGCGTCTCGTCTCCAGCCCAAGGCCGTATTCAGGCACACCTTGTAAATCCAAGTGGACTCCTTCGATGCCCCAGAAAAAGCAGGAATGGAGTTCCAGAGCTGCAGTTGGAGCTCGTTTCGCAGGTCTGAGGCCTCGGTGGCCGTTCGAGAGTAGGACCGTGTCACTTTGAAGATGATTCCCCCGTGAGCCTCCAGCCACGCCTTGTACAGCGATTCGCGGGCTGGATCACGGCTCATTACCTCAATTAGTAGCCGCCCAAGGCGCTTCCTTACACTTTATTTGGGCGGCACTTGGGATTCAGCAGGGGTGAGAGGGTCCTTTCTGCCTTGGGCATGAACCGTTTCTCGGTGGGCCTGTCTCTCGTCCCATGGGCAACCCCGCCAAGAAGCCTGAGATAAGGATAGGGATCTCCGGCTGGACGTACCCGCCCTGGCGGCGGACGTTTTTCCCGGAGGGGCTGCGCCAGCAGGACGAGCTGCGGTATGCCTCCCGCAAGGTAAGCTCGATCGAGATCAACGGGACTTTCTATTCACTTCAAAGGCCCTCGAGTTATGCGAAGTGGTATGAGGAGACTCCGGCCGGCTTCGTCTTCTCGGTCAAGGCGCCGCGCTTCATAACCCATATCAAGCACCTGAAGGACGTGGCGAAGCCACTGGCTAATTTCTTCGCCTCGGGCGTCCTCCGGCTAAACGAGAAGCTGGGACCATTGCTGTGGCAGCTGCCGCCGAGCCTGGCCTACGACCCGGAAGTCCTGGAGACCTTCTTCAACCTCCTGCCGCGGACGACCGCTGCCGCCGCCCGCCTCGCGCGGCGCCATGACGACCATGTGAGGCTCGGTACCTGGATGAAGACGGACAAGGACCGGCCCCTGAGGCACTCCCTCGAGGTCCGACACGAGTCATTCAAGACGCCGGAGTTCATCGAGCTTTTGCGCAGCCATGACATCGCGCTCGTGGTGGCGGACACGGCAGGCAAGTGGCCGGCCCTTGAGGACGTCACCTCCGACTTCGTCTATGTGAGGCTCCACGGCGACTCGAAGCTCTACGTCAGCGGCTACACTCCCCAAGCGCTCGACTATTGGGCGGGTCGGGTCCGCTCATGGACAAAGGGGATAAGCCCGGCGGGGCCCAAGCGGATAGCCGAGCCGGCGAAGCGGGCAGTCGCGCGCGACGTCTTCGTCTACTTCGACAACGATGTGAAAACCCGGGCGCCCTTTGACGCGATGAGCTTTTCCCACCGGCTCGGGCTTGAGACGCGCCCGGACAAGGGCCCTGCGGAGTCCGAGGTCGCCGAGGAGCCGAGGACCGACTGGGCATGGACAAAACCGCGGAAGGCCGCGGCATCTCCTCGAAAGAAAAGGACAGCATGAAGGGCGGTTCCATATCTTTCGCGCCCGCGGTATTCGTGCCCCCAATGAAGGCCCTCGCGAGCACAGTGATCCCAAATGGAATCTGGCACTGCGAGATCAAGTTCGACGGCTACCGCGCCGTCGCCGTCATCAACAAGGGGAAGGTCGAGCTCTGGTCGAGGAACCGGAAGTCCATGACGGCCGACTTCCCCCAGGTGGTCGCAGACCTCGAGAAGCTCGACTGCAGGAGCGCCGTGATCGACGGCGAGATCGTGGCTCTCGACGCCCAGGGACGCTCGCGCTTCCAGCTGCTCCAGAACCGCGGCGCCGCACATCCGGACTCGAGCATCGTCTACTATGCCTTCGACATCATGGAGCTGGACGGGTTGCCGCGGACCGGCGACGACTTGGGCCAGAGGAGCGGCTTCCTTGAGCATCTCATAAAGCGGGGAGGGCGGCACCTGCAGCTTTCCAAGACCTTCCTCACCGAGCCGTCCGTCCTCTTCGCGGAGGCGGCGAAGAACGGGCTGGAGGGCATCATCGCCAAGAGGCCGGACTCGCCCTACGAGCCCGACCGGCGCAGTGGAGCGTGGCTCAAGTGCAAGGTCGTGGCCGAGCAGGAATTCGTGATCGGTGGCTTCTCGGAGCCCCGGAACAGCCGCCAGTTCTTTGGGGCGCTGCTCGTGGGATATTTCGAGGGTGGAAAGCTGCGCTACGCCGGCAAGGTGGGGACGGGCTTCAATAAGGCCCTCCTCGAGGACCTCCACGCGCAGTTCCTGAAGAAGAAGGTCCAGAAGTGCCCGTTCTCCGACCTGCCGTCGTTCAGGAAGTCCCGGTTTGGGACGGGCATGGGTCCGGCGGAGATGAGGCGGGTGACTTGGATTCGCCCGACCCTGATCGCGCAGATCAAGTTTGCCGAGTGGACTGAGGACGGCCTATTGCGCCAGCCCGTCTTCCTTGGGCTGCGGCGTGACAAGGCGGCGAAGGATGTAAGCCGCGAGGAGGGTCCCATCCCCAAGGGAAGCAAGGCCCGCTCAACGCGGTGAGCTCTGCCACTGCGCGTCGTTGTCCTTTGCGATCCGCGCCATGGAGCGCTTGGTGAGCACCGAGCTGTCATCCTGGCGCTCGCTGACCGGTTTCGCCTCCCCGTGGTACTTGGCGATCAGCCAGACATCCTTCCCGTCTTCGGAGCGGATCTTGAACATGTGCCACTCGCCAACGAGCTTCTTGCCGTGGAGGAAGAGCTTCAGGTTGCCCTCGTCGTAGCTGCCGCCAAGGACCTCGTAGGTCCCGATGTCCCAGACCATCACGGTCCCGCCGCCGTACTGGCCCTTCGGGATCGTGCCCTCGAACTTCATGTAGCTGAGCGGGTGGTCCTCGACCGCGAAGGCCGACCGCTTTACGTTCTCCTCGGTCGAGAGACCCTTGGGAACGGCCCAGGACTTGAGCGTGCCGTCCATCTCGAGGCGAAAATCATAGTGCAGGTGGGAGGCCGCGTGTTTCTGGATCACAAACCTAGCCTCCTTCCCCTTCGGTCCCTTTGAGACCTTGCCCGGCGAAGGCTCATCGGTCTGGGTGAAATCCCGCTTTTCCCCGTAGCGCTTGAGTGACTCCGGCGCCGGGGCCTTCGCGCTCGAGAAGGCCTTGGGAAGGGACTGCTTGAGCTTGAGGACGGGCGCGAACAGGTCGCCCACCTTGCGCAGGCGCCTCAGGGCATCCTCCGGGCTGAATTCCAAGGGAGATATTTTGCCCTTCTTCGCGCAGGTCTTAAGCTCATCCCAGGTGACCGGCATCGAGACATAGGGAGCCTCCTTCTTTCCCCTCACCGCATATACGCAGACCGTCGTCTTGGACGGTGAATTCTGGCTCCAGTCGATCAGGACGCGTCCCTTCCTGCGGATCTTCGCCATCTTGCTCACGACGAGGTCAGGGTGCTTTTGCTCCAGGAGCTCGGCCATGGCCTTTGCGAAGGCGGATGTGGAATCATAGGAAACCTTGGTGTTCAGGGGCACGTAGAGCTGAAGTCCCTTGGAGCCGGACACCTTCGGGAAGGCCTTCAGGTCCAGCTGGTCGAGGAGGTCCTTCACGAGGACCGCGACTTTGGCGCACGTCGAGAGGTCGGCTCCCTCTCCTGGGTCCAGGTCGAAGGCGACAAGGGTCGGCTGGTCGGTATTCGGCACCCTGTGCAGGAAGGGGTGCAGCTCAATCGCGCCAATGTTCGCGCACCAAGCCAGGGTGTTCAGGTCATTTATCAGGATGTAGTTGATCGATCCCTCCTCGTGCTGGCGGGCCACCTTGAAGGTCTTGATCCAGCCGGGGGCGAACTTGGGCGCGTTTTTCTCGTAGAATTTCTCGCCGTTAACGCCGTCCGGGAAGCGGATGAGCGTGACCGGGCGGTCCCTCAAGTGGGGGAGGATGTAGTCCGCCACGTCGACGTAATAGCGGATCAGCTGCCCCTTCGTGAATTTTCCCATGGGGAAAAACAACTTCTCCGTGTGGGTGAAGGTGACCTGCGTCGCCGGCTTTGTCTTCTTTGCCACGGCTGATGCTCCCGTCGCCGAGGCCGCCTCTAGGCTGCCTTCGCCTTGGTCTTCTTTGCCGCCGCCTTTGCCGGCTTCTTGGCCTTGCCGGCGTCGGCCAGGCTCTGGGCCAGCACCGAGGCCAGGTCTATGACGTTCGTCGTCTTCTGGGCCTTGCGCCCCTCCTCGGGCAGCGACTTGCCCCCGCTCGCCACCTTCTTGTCGATCAGCTTCATGAGCGCTGAGCGGTACTCGTCCGTGTAACGGTCGGGGTCCCACTCCTCGCTCATCTGGTTGACGAGCGTCTTCGCCATCGTGAGCTCCTTTGCCGAGGGCTTCTTCTCCTTGGACACCTTGACGGCCGATGCCGGCACAAGTTCGTCCGCGAAGCGCATGAGCTCTATGACCAGGATGTCGGAATTGGCCTTCACGGCGGCCAGGTGCTGGCGGGTCTTTATGATGACCTTCGAGATGCCGACCTTTTTCGTTTCGAAGAGCACCTGGCGCAGGAGCTGGTAGGCCGCCGCGCCGCCCTTCAGGGGCTCAAGGTAGTAAGGCTTGTAGAAGTACATCGGGTTGATCTGCGACACGTCCACGAAGTCGACGATGTCGATCGTGTCCGTCGCCTCGAGGTCGACCCTTTTGAAGTCCTCGTCCTTCAGGACCACGAACTTGTCCTTCTCATATTCGTAGCCCTTCACGATCTCGTTCCAGGGGACCTCCTTGCCGTCCACCTGGGCAACCCGCTTGTAGTTGACGGGACTCAGGTCGCTTCCTCGAAGCAGCTTGAACTTCAGCTCTTCCGTCCTGCTCGCGTTTTGGAGGGCCACCGGAATGTTGACCAACCCGAAGCTGATGGCGCCTTTCCAGATCGCACGCATGTCAGTTGTGGCGGGCCTTGGGACCAGCGAGCGCCTTTTTCTGTTTCATAGGATAGAGCACCGGGATACTCCCGACTCTCCTAACTGTGTCCCTTCGCTGGGGATTGTTCCCCGCCCGCACCGAAGCTTTTAGTCGCTCTTCAGCAGCCTGATCAAATCCGGCTTGCTCGCGCGGTTTGCGGGCAAAATGCATGCCACAACGGCGGAAAATAGGAGTAGAGCCGCTACGGCCCCCGTTACCAACGGGTCGAAAGCAGGACTCTCAAAAAGGAGACTTTGTAGATACCTCGTGAGCCCCAGGGCCCCTCCGATACCGCAAACAAGACCAATGACCGTGAGAGTGACGCCGCGCCGCATGACGAGTGCAACGAGGTTCCCAGGGCTGGCCCCCAATGCCATTCGGATCCCAAATTCAGCCATCCGGCGGTCGACGGTGTAGGCGAGTACCGAAAACATGCCGACGATGGTCAGGAGGACCGCTATACCCGCTAGCACCTTGAGCACTGAAAGGGCCAACATCTCGTCGTGCAGCTGGTCCTGGCGCAACGCCGCCATCGGGCTCACCTTGTTGATCACTATCCTTGGATCGAACCGGAACACCACCTGGCGAAGTCCGGCCAATATTTTGGCGGTCGGCTCCGTCCTCAGGCTCGCGATGAAGTTGTTGGCGGACGCCGGTGCCCACGAGATCGGCATGTACACCGCCAAGGAGTTCGTGTCGCGCACCCGTTCGCGGATGTCGCCGACCACGCCAACAATGTGCCAGCCCTTGTAGTCGCCGTTGGTGCCAAAGGGCCTGAGAAACTGTCCTGTCGCCTCGCCAGAGCCGAATCTGACTTTTGCGAGTGACTCGCTGACCATGATCTCATCCTTCGCATCGCCCGAAATCCATCGACCGGACTTCAGCTGCATGCCGCTCGTGTCGTTGTATTCGGGTGAGACATAAACCATGTCCACGCGAAGGTGGGCTGTGCCGTCCTTCGCCATGACATCCGTCGACATCTCATACTGCGCCATGAGCGATTCGGAGCTGTAGGCCACTGATGAAACATCTGGCACCTTTCCGAGCCTATCCTGGAGGCGCCGGAGCAACGCGAGCCGATCCTCGTTTTTCGACGGCATCCCTTTTGGGAAAGCGAGGTTCAGTTTGACGAGTCTGCTTGGATCAAATCCGACCTTCACCGTCTCAAGACGCTGGAACGACTGAACCATGAGACCGGCCCCGATCAGCAGGATGACGGCAAAAGTGGCTTGGAGGATGACAAACAGCGCCCTCAGGCGCGCGAGACGCGGGCTTTCACCGATGGCGCCCCCTCCATTCTTCAGTCCTGAGTTTATATCGGAGCGAAATACATGAATTGCCGGTATGAGTGAAATGATGAAACCGGTGAAAATAGAGAGTCCGCCGAGGACAATGTAGGTCCGCCAGTAGAGGTGCCAGGTGCCGAGGTCGACGCTGCTTCCCGTGGAATTCGCCGCCATGTTGAAAAACGGAATCAAGACATTGGCCACCAAGGCACCAAGCAGACTGCCGGCTACGCTCAGGCCAAGTGTCTCAAAAACGAGTAACCTGACGATCTGCAGGCGACCGCCCCCGAGCGCGAGGCGAACACTGATTTCGCGCTGCTTACCGAGCATGTGAACCAACACCAGGTTCGTCGCATTGAGGCATGCGATCGCGTAGAGAAAGCCCACCGCGCCGACGAGCGTCCAATAGAACTCGGGTCGGAATATCTTTTGCAGATCAGCGATCGTGGAAAGGCTCGGTTTCGTGCTTGCGAGCCAGTTCAGGTTCTCGGGGATGTCGATCTTAGCTTTGGCCATGGCATCCTCCGCCTGTTTCCGGGTGACTCCCGGCCTCACTTTGGCGAGCCCCACCAGATTCGGTTCCCATGGGGTCGCCGGATTGAAGTGGACAACCAGTGGATGGAAGACGCTGCCGTCTATGTAGGGAGGCATGCGCTGGTCCTGCGCCAACACTCCGACAACGGTGCAAGGCTGCTGATTTAGGATGACCGTCTTGCCGAGCGCGTCGGGCGATCCGCCAAGGTTCCTTTTCCAGAAACCATAGTTCACCACGACGACCTGGTCCCGGCCATCCACATCTTCGCCTGGAACAAATCCTCTGCCCATCAGGAGCTTAATCCCCAATATATCGAGGAAGTTTGTGGAGACTTCGGTGTAGGAGGTCTGGACTGGTTCCCGAGCCACGACGACATTTCCTTCCGCGTAACTGCCGACTGCCAAGTCTGAGAAGATGGCCTCCATGCCTCGATACGCATCACGGTATGGCACCATGATCGTGGGCATGAAATTACCCTCCTTAGTGAGCGAGCCGATCATGTACACTCCTGGCGGCGACAAGGCCTTTCGAAACAGGAACCAGTCTACTATTGAATAGATCGCCGTGGCCGATCCAATTCCAAGTCCGAGGGTCAGCAATGTCACCAGCAGGAAACCTTTGCGTCTCAGAAGTGACCGAATCACATACCGCAGCTCGGATATCATGGGGTGGGGCGGTTGGAACGTAGGCGATGTCCCGGACTCAGCGCGATCACAGTTGTGGGGCGATTTTCCTTAGATTTACGTAGCGGCGCTTGCCGCTCGCCAACGAATGTTCCCGCAATCTAATGCTTCAGTAGGACCACGTCCGCCGGCTCAAAGCAGCAGAACCACTCTTCACCTAAGGCACAGCATTGGTCCTTCGACTCCTCTGGCGCGACAACGGTGAGGCGACGGCCGTGATCGCCTTCAAGGACGAGGCGGGCTGATGCGCCCAGAAAGGTTCTCTCAATGACCTTTCCCATGATGGAGTTTGTATGACGCGGCTCTCGGGACAGCTTCAGCCGCTCGGGCCTGATGGAAATCGTCACCTCGGCGCCCTCCGGGGGCCCATTTTCCGCGGCAGGAGAGCCCACGAGGAGCCACCCTTCCGCAGTCCGAAGCGAGGTTCCTGCGCCGCTAGTCGCCATCACAGTCGCCTTGAGGAGATTAGACTCGCCCAGGAACTGGGCCACAAAGGCCGTTCTCGGGCCGTTGTAGACCTCGACGCCCGACCCCAGCTGCTCCACGCGGCCGGCGTGCATGACGGCAATCCGGTCACTCATGGCCAGGGCCTCCTCCTGGTCGTGGGTTACAAGGATCGTCGTCAGTCCAAGTTTTCTCTGGAGCCTCTTGAGTTCTACCTGCATCTCCCGCCGCAGCTTCGCATCCAGGGCGGAGAGGGGTTCATCGAGAAGAAGGACGCGGGGCTCGGGAACGATGGCCCTCGCGAGCGCAACCCTCTGGCGCTGCCCGCCTGAGAGCTGGTGGGCGTATCGGCCTTCCATGCCCTCAAGCGAGACGAGGGCGACCGCGGCCTTCACCTTCGTCTCAATTTCGGGGGCCGCGTCGCCCCTCATCCTCAAGCCGAAGGCGATGTTGTCCCACACGGTGAGGTGGGGAAACAGGGCGTAGCTCTGGAAGACCTGGTTGATGTCGCGCTTGTTCGGCTGCACAGCTGTCACATCCACGCCGCCGACGAGGATCGATCCCGATGACGGGCTCTCGAATCCCGAGAGGAGCCTGAGAAGCGTCGTCTTCCCACACCCCGAGGGACCAAGGAGCGTGAGAAGCTCGCCGGACTCGACTGTGAGGCTTACGTCGTCGACTGCCGTCACTGTCCCAAAGCGCTTGGAGACACCCTTGAGCTCGATCTCGGCGCTCATGTGCGCTCCCACTTTGGGGTCCTCTGGAGAAGGCCGTACGAGATCGCGAAGAGAAGCGTGAAGACGACGCCAAGCGCCGCACCGAAGGGCCAGTTCCTGGCCTGGAGGAACTGGTTCTGGATCACATTGCCTATGAGGGGCACCTGGGCGCCGCCAAGGAGATCCGTCACGGCGAACATCCCGATCGCGGGGACAAACACCAGGATGATGCCGGCCGCGATCCCGGATCGTGTCAGGGGAATGGCGACGCTCGAGAACACCCTCACGGGGCCGGCGCCGAGGTCGCGCGCGGCCTCGAGCAGGTCGCCGTCCAGCTTCTCGGCGCTCGCGAAGATCGGCAGCATCATGAAGGGCAGGAAACTGTAGACGAGGCCGATCATGACGGCCGTCGGCGTGTAGAGCCAGTCGACGGGAGCCGCGAGGATGTGGAGCGACTGCAGCACCGTGTTGAAGAGGCCATGGCCCTTCAGGATCTGGATCCAGGCATAGGTCCGGATGAGGAAGCTCGTCCAGAAGGGCACCATGACGAGGAGGAGCAGGCGCTGGCGCAGGCGTTCCGGCCTGCGTGCGATATAGTAGGCCGCGGGGTAACCGAGGACGAGGCAGAGGAGCGTTGTCAGCGAGGCATAGCCGAGCGACCTGACAAGGATGTGCAGATACCTCGGGTCGAACACGCGTCCGTAGCTCTCCCACGAGAAGGCAAACACGACCCGTCCGATGTCGTCGCGCTGGCAGAAGCTGTAGATGCCCAGGATTCCGAGCGGCAGGACCGCGAAGAGGACAAGCCAGACCAGCATCGGCGCCATGAGGAGCCACGCTTTGGCTGTCGGCTGGCGAGAGCCCGGGCCCGTCGAGGGTGAGGAGAGGAGGGCCTGCACGTTCGCGCGTCAGCGGCTGTTCTTAAGGTCCGTCACGAGCTCGTCGATCGTGGCGCTCGCATTGCCGATGGCCCGGAAGGTGTCGAGAGGGCCCGTGCTGGGATAGCTCGCCGGGTTTGCCAGCTGCTGGGGGCTCAGGAGCTTCCGCGCCGCGCCGTTCGGGTTCGTGTAGGGGAAGGCGTCCGAGATCTGCTTGCTGACCTCGGGCTGGAGCACGTAGTCGATGAATTTATGGGCCGCCGCGACATGGCCCGCGTTGGTCGGGATGGCCAGCACGTCGACAAAGCGGTTCGTGCCCTCGGCGGGTATCACATAGTGGAACTTGGGATCCTGCTGGAAGAGGATCGCGGCCTCGCCGCTCCAGACGACCCCAAGGTCCACGTCGCCGTTCAGGAGCGAGGTCTTGGGGCTGTCCGAGTCGAAGACGCGCACGAGCTTCAGCCACTCCGCCAGGACCGGCCTCGCCCTCTCGATGTTCGCCGGCGTGAGGTCGTTGGGGCGAATCCCCAGGGTGTAGAGGGCCCACGTGACCATTTCGCGGTTGTCGTTCAGGACCACGATCCGGCCGGCGTGGCTCGCCTGGAACACGTCCCTGTAGCCCCTCACGGGCGTCGTCACGACCTGCGTGTTGACGACGATCCCCACGGTTCCCGTCATGTAGGGCACCGTGTAGCTCTGGGTGGGATCATGGGGAAGGTGAAGGAACTCAGGCAGGATGTTCGAGATGTGGGGGATCCTGCTCTGGTCGAGCTTCTGGAGGAGCCCGGCGTGGATGAGGGCCTCGGCGATGTAGTCCGGCGGCTGGACCACGTCGTAGCTCGTTCCACCGGACAGCACCTTGGCCATCATCTCCTCGCCGGAGGAGAACGTCTCGTAGTTCACCTTTATCCCCGTCTGCGCCGTGAAACCGTCGATGACGGACTGGGGGATGTACTCCGACCAGGCGAACAGGTTCACCTCGTCGGCGGCCCTTGCGCCGGGAGCCGCTGCGGCAAATGCCAAGCCAATCGACGCCAGGATGCTGCAGGTGCGGCGTTTCATGGGTTCAGCGGGGGCTCCCCTGAGCGAACTGGCGCACGCGGGCCGAGAACACCGCGGCCCCGACCGTCACGATGATGAGGAGCGTGGAAAGTGCGTTTAGCATAGGGTTTAGCCCGATCCTCGCCAGGCCGTAGATCCGAAGTGGCAGCGTGGCCGAACGCGCGGAGGACGTGAAGAACGTGACCACGAACTCGTCCAGCGAGAGCGTGAAGGCCATGAGGCCGCCCGCGAGAATCGCGGGCCGCAGCGCCGGGAGGATCACGTGCCAGAAGGCGCCTAACGGCGTGGCACCCAGGTCCATTGCCGCCTCCTCAAGGGCCGGGTCCAGTCCCTGGAGGCGCGCCTGGACCGCAATCAGGACGAAAGGGAAGCAGAAGGTGACGTGCGCGATGATGACAGTCGTGAATCCGAGCGGTATCGACAGGGCGGAGAAGAAGCTCAGGAGGCTGATGCCGATGATGATCTCGGGCATGATGACCGGCAGGGACACCAGCGAGTGGATCAGCCGGTGCGCCCGGAACCGGTACCGGTGCAGGAGCCAGGCGCCCACGGTCCCAAGGACAAGCGAGGCGGCGGTCACCACGACGGCGATCACGAGGCTGTTCTCCAGCGCGGCGATCAGGGGCTCGTTGCTCCAGAGCTGCCTGTACCAGTCGAGCGTGAATCCCTCCCAGACGACGTTGAGCCGCGACTGGTTGAAGGAATAGACGACCAGGACCGCGATTGGCAGGTAGAGGAAGCCAATGACGGCCGTGGTCCAAGACGCCAGGACCCGGTCGGTCACTGAGGCGCGGCTCGAACTCGTAACGGTGCGCTCGGTCACGGGGGGAAGTCCATGGCCCGCGTACCCTGAGGCAAGTCCATTAATCGCGGGAGCCCCGATTGGATTCCTTTCATCCCCAGCCTCTTGGAAGCGCGGCAATTGTTGTTGAACCGTGCTCTCGAAAGCGGCAACCAACAGATTGGCGTAACAGCCATTGAATGCGATTTTCCCGGCTAGTCGTGTGCGCGGTGGTTGTGCTCCTGGCGGCGCTGCCTTTCCAGCCATGGTTGGCTGCAAAGCCGGGATCGTGTTTTTTCGAGGCCAAGGTGGTTTCCAGCAAGTCGGGCCTCCTGAAGCTCTTCTACGACATCGGCAACGGGTACAACGAGACCGATGAGGGCCTGGCAGCGGTCGTGGCCGGCGAGGCTTCCACAGTCAGGATACCGCTGCCCGCAGGCACTCTCGGAGGTCTCAGGCTGGCCTTCCAGAACGGCGAACTCGAGATGACCATATCAGGCGCCCGCGTCGTGGATGCGTCGGGCAACGTCCTGAGGCAGTTCCCTGCCGCCGAAATCAGGGGTTACAGCCAGATCGACAAGCTGGAGGCGCATGGAGACGGCGTCCTGGTGGGTAGCAGCCGGGACGCAAGCTACCCACAGGTGATGTTCCTCCTTCCACGTCCGATGCCGCTGCCCCTGCGACACTGGTGGTGGGGAATGATCTTCGGCTTTGTACTGCTTTCGGTCGCCGTCGTCCTGGCCGAGCGATGGGCGGGCAACGGAAGGATAGACCGACTCTGGTCCACCCTGGTCGCCAGGCCGGGCCCCTCGATCGTCGGCGCCGCGCTCCTCGGGACCCTTCTCGCCAATTATCCCGTCATCTTTGCGGGCAAGAGCCTTCTCTCGCCGAACCTCAACACCGCGCTCCTCTACGTGGAGTGCCCCTACGTCCCCGGATTCCAGAGCGTCGAGAAGGGCAACTCCAACTCCGCGGACATTGATGCGCTCATGTGGGAGCACCTGCCGCTCTCCATGATGCAGGCGAGGGCCCTCCTGACGGACCACGAGCTGCCCCTCTGGAACCGCTACAATTCAACGGGCATATCCCTCCTCGGGCAGGGCCAGTCGTGCTTCGGCGACCCGCTCCAGCTGCTGCCGATCCTCGCGAGGGGAGCCTCGTGGGCCTGGGACCTCAAGTTCCTGGTCGCGAAGGCGCTCCTGGGGATTGGCGTCGGCTTCTGTGTCTGGCGCCTGACGGGGCACCTCGGCTCCTCGGCGCTCATGGCCATCTCGGCGCAGTTCATCGGCTTCTTCGTCTACAGGATCAACCACCCGGCGATCTTCAGCCTCTGCTACTCGCCCTGGATCCTCTACGCGTGGTTCAGGATACTTGAGGCCAGGACCCTGCCCAGGTCCATCCTATGGTTGGGAGCCCTCCTTGCCGCCAACGGCATGGAGCTCTGCAGCGGCACCGTTAAGGAGGCCTACATCCTCCTCCTATCGCTCAACTTCTCCGGCGCCTGCATGCTTCTGATGAGCGACAGGCCGTGGGCTGCCAAGTTCAGGCTCCTGGCCGCATCGGCGGGCGCGGGGGTCGTCTTCGCCATGGGCACGTCGCCCGGATGGTTCACTTTCCTTCGCGAGCTCAGGGGTTCTCGGACGACCTACGACGCCCCGCAAACCTTCCAGCTGCAGCCCGGCATGGCCGTCGGCCTTTTCGACGAGGTCTTCTACAGGCCCTTCCAGGTTTTCATCAACGTCATCAACCCGTCCGCCAACTTCTTTGTCCTGATCGGACTCATCTGGGTGTTCGCGGCGTGGAAGTCATCCAAGGCGGACCGCCGGGTGGTCGCCCTCCTTGTTTCGGCCCTTCCCGCGCTCCTCCTAGTCTACGGGATTGTGCCGCCGGCGCTCGTGGCCCGTGTTCCGTTCCTCGGGAACATCCTGCACATCGACAACACGTTCTCGTGCGTCCTGATCGTTCTCTTCACGGTGCTGGCGGGCTTTGGCTGGAAGCAGGCGTGGGCTATCCTCGGGACCGAAGAGGGGAGATCGGCCTCGGTGCGCGTCGCGTCCGTGGTTGTCGTCATGTACGTCTTCTACGTGGGCACCGTCCAGGCAGTCGTCCGGTCCCAGTATTACCTTCATACCTGGGGCTCGCTCGTGAAACCGGGATCCTTTGTGCAGTGGTATGGACTGAGCCTCGTCGGCGGCTCGGTCCTTCTCCTCTGGGTGCTTTGCCGGTTAAGGACCCGTGGCGCGTGGACGAGCGGGACTATGCTCCTTGGCCTCCTGGCGTTTGCCTCGCTCCACTGGCGCCTCGGGCTCCATATCGGGATGGCGGCGCAGGATTACGTGATCATGCCGACGTCGCGCGTGGACCTGCTCGCTCCTTCGCCGGCCGTCGAGGCCGTGAAGGGAAGGATGAAGGAGCCGCAGCGGGCGATAGGGTTCATGGACAACTTCTTCCCGGGCTGGACGGGGGCCTACGGCATCGAGAGTATCTGCGGGCCCGAGGCCCTCATGAACAAGGACTACCGGGACCTGATGAGCGCGTCCGGCATCGAGCGCGTCTGGGACTGGAGGTACAGGCTCGAGGACAAGGATCTGGTTGCCGTTAAGCCACTCCTGGATCTTCTGAACGTGCGTTACTACCTCGATTACCCGGCAGGGCACCGCGGCGGCAGGGACGTGCTGAGTCCGGTGTTCTCCGGGGACATGGAGGTTTACGAGAGCAAGGGCGCATGGCCGCGGGCCTTCTTCACGGACGTCGCCGCCGTCTATTCCGAAGCGCCCGACTTCTGGGACCGGGTCAAAGGTGGGGACGGGAGACCCTTTGCCGCCATCCAACATGACGACTGGCTCGGCCTTTCCCCAGCGCCCGCGGTCTCGAGCGACTTGTCACAGAGAGTGGTGGCGCCCGCCTCGGACTACGTGCTCACGCAGAACGCCACCACGTTTTCTGTGACGGCCAGTGGGCCCGGTGTCATCGTCCTCACCGAGGCTTATGAGCAGGGCGATTTCAAAGCCTACCTTAACGGTGCCCGGGTGCCTTATTTCAGGGTCAACCAGGCGTTCAAGGGCATATACGTGGATTCACCGGGAACCTATCTGGTGACGTTCAGCTATTGGCCCCATGACCTTACCACGACGCTGATTGTGGCGGCAGTAGGCGCACTCTTTGGACTTGCAGGATTCTTTGCGGCCTTGAAGTCGGCCCGTACGGAGGGCTCGTTGGCCCCGTTCGAGGTCTAGAGCCGTTGCCTCGCTGAAGGAAAATTTGGGAAGCGCCTTCTGTCAGGGCTCCAGCCAAATCTCCCGCCAGTCGATCGCATATAAAGCGTTTTCTTTCCAACCCTTCACCATGTGACTCACGAGGTGCGTCTGGTTCGAATAGGAGATGGGGATTAAGGCCGCCCCATCCTGGATCATACGCTCCATCCGGTCGTACAAGGCTCGCCGGGTACCGGGGGCCGTGGAGTGGTTGGCCTCGTTGTAGGCCTGGACAAACGCTGGGTTGTTCCAGCCGGTGGCGTTTCCGGGGCAGTCCGGCAGCGCCAGCATCAGGATCGTTTCAGGAGCCTGGATGCCGTAGAAATAAGCCGCGTAGGCGAAATCATAGTTTCCCGTCTGCAGGTCGCCGTAGAACGTCTTTTGCTCCTCGGTCGCGATCTCCACCGAGACGCCAAGCACCTTGCGCCAGTTTTCCTGGAGCGCCTCCGCCATTATGGTCCCGCTGCCCGTGGATACGCTGAGGGTGCGCACCGGGAAACCGCGACCCCCGGGGAATCCGGCCTCGGCCAGGAGGTGCCGCGCCTCGTCCGGATCGTAGTCGGCCACCGGGGCCGGATTGTAGCCGGCAGTGCCTGGACGGGTCATGGCATGCGCCGGAGAAAACTTGCCCTTGTTCACGAGGGGAACGATTCGGTCCCGATCGATCGCCAGGGCGAACGCCCGGCGGACGCGCGCGTCATCAAAGGGGGGCTTCTTGGTGTTGATCGACACATACTCTGTGCTCAGCTGGGGCGTGATCCTCAGCTGGGGATCGTGAAGGTCCTCGTATGCTGCGATCTTGCTGGGCGGCAGTCCGTAAGTGACATGGAGGTCGCCCGTTCGGAACGACCGCTCCTCGCTATCGATGTCGTCGGTGGGGTAGAAGTGAACCTCCTTGAGGCGGACTCGTGCGGCGTCCCAGTAGTAGGGGTTGCGGGTGGCGACGATCTCCTGGTCAGGTCGCCAGGCAGCAAGCGTGAAGACTCCGTTGCTCACCATGTTGCCCGGGAGACTCCATTTCGATCCGGGTTGGTAGGGATCGCCGAATTTTTCAACGACGGCGCGTGGCACCGGGACGAATGGCGCGCCTGCGACGACGTAGAGAAAATAGGGCGCCGGAAATTTCAGCCGAATCTGCAGCGTGTTCGCGTCTAGCGCGTCCACTCCCAGTGGCACCTTTTGTCCCATCATCATTTCCTGCGCCCCGACAATCGGGAACCCTACGACATTAGTCTGGCAGAGCAGGTCCGGGGTGAAGGCGCGGCGGAAGGCGAAAACGAAATCGTCCGCAGTCAATGGGGAGCCGTCCGACCAGCGGGATCCCTGGCGCAGGTGGAAAGTGTACGTCTTCCCGTCGGGGGATATATCCCAACTCTCGGCCACGCCAGGCAGGATGGTCTCGCCGTCGTTCGCGATGTTGGTGAGGCCCTCAAACAGGGCGCTCTGGATGACGTATTCGATCTCGGTCGCCTGCTGGCTGGGATCGAGTCCCTTTGGTTCCGCGCCATTGCCGATGTGCAGAATCTGTCCGCGCGCACCTGACTCTGCACGGGACTCGCGGTGGCAGCCGGCAGACAAGATCAGCGCAAGCGCAATGACCGCTGGGCGGAATCTGTTGGACACAGACTCAGGCTTGCCCCCGTGTCGCAGGTGGCGACATTTTTCGACCCTGGCTACCAGGACGACTCACCCAACTTGAGCACAGTCTATGATAAGTGCTTACGAGTCGAAATTGGAGGCGCGGGTCGGAATCGAACCGACGCATAGAGGTTTTGCAGACCTCGGCCTTACCACTTGGCTACCGCGCCCGAGCCCCTTGCGAGGCAAAGAAGGGTCATTACGGGTCTTCGAAATTCGCCTGACAAGCAATTTCGGCTCCGAAAAGCCGCCGCTCAGAGCATTGCGGTCGGACAGCCATTTGTCGAATGCCTCCTAATAGTGCGGCGGCCTATCTATCTCTGGAAGTGTTGAGTTTTCCTCCGGGGTTGGGTCCGCCTTCACCTTCAGTGTCTCCACCTGGCGTTCCAGTTTACGCACTCGGTCGGACAGCGCCAGAATCTCCAAATCCCGCTCGGTGGAGTGGCGTTCAAGCCAGGCAAAGCGTTCTTGTAGGTCCAGCAGGCGTTCGTCGCTCATAAGAGGCACGGAAGAGTACCGACGAACTCCGGGCGACTCCAAACTGTCAGGGTCGAAGCCGCATGGCCGCCTGCAATCCGCGTGCAAGGGCGGCAGGCGCTCCTGGCAGGGAACGGCCCGCCGCCCTTGCCGCGGAAAATCAATAGAACGGGGCCAGCCCCGTGAGACCCGAGGTGGAGAGCATCTCCACCTGCTCGGTGGGGACGCGCAAGGGAAGCTCGTTGGAGTCGTCCGCCGTCCCCCAGCTGGGCGACATGTGGATCGATACCTTGCCGCGCACGTGCCCGTTCTCGAGGTACTGGTGGGCGACCCCCACCTTATCGAGCGGGAAGGCCTTCTCGATCGACACCTTGACGCGCCCGGTGGCGATCAGGGCCGCGATCCTCTTGAGCTGCTCCACGTTCGCCGTGACCATCATGTGCATGCCCTTGGCCTTGTGCCTGCGTGCCTCCGACTTGGAGGGCTCCGACAGGGTGGAGACGAGGGTTCCGCCCGACTCCTTCAGGACCTGCCATGAGCGGTCCTGGGTCTCGCCGGAGATCAGGTCGAGGACGAGGTCGATGTTGCCCGTGCGCTCCTCGAACTTCTGCTCCTCAAAATTGATCACCTCGTCGGCCCCGAGGCCCTTGACCCACTTCTGGTCGCGGGTCGACGCGGTCGCGATGACCGTCGCCCCGGCGTGCTTCGCGAATTGGACCGCGAAGTGGCCGACGCCGCCCGCGGCGCCGTGGATAAGGACCCTCTGGCCCTTCTTGAGGTGTCCATGGTCAAAAAGGCTTTGCCACGCGGTGAGCGCCGCGACGCCGATGGCGCCGGCATCCCGCTCGCTCACGTCCTTCGGCCTGTGGGCTATCTCCCGGGCCGAGGCCAGGGTGAACTCGGCGTAGGCACCGCGGTCGTAGTCGAGCATCCCGAAGACGGGGTCTCCGATCTTGAAGGCGGATTTTCCCTTCTTGCCGCCGATGCCCCGGACGACGCCGGCTATGTCGCGCCCGATCGTCGCCGGCAGGTGAGCCTTGAAGAGCTTGAACTTGCCCCGGCGGATCTTGATGTCGACCGGGTTGATCCCCGCCGAGTGGACCTCGACAAGGAACTCGCCCTGCTTCGCCTTGGGAAGCGGGATCTCCTCGTACTTGAAGACACTGGGACCCCCGGTCTTGTGCATGCGCGCGGCTTTCATGGAACGAACCGACAGCCCGGAAGCCGTCCGGTTCTCGCCAAGCGCCGCTTACTTCTCGGCGACGTAGCCCAGGTTCTTGACGGCCCCGACGTTCACGCGGCCCTGGGGGAGGTCCTCGCGGACCAAGCCGTGCGTGTCTTTGCCGAAGTACTGAGCCGCCGCCTTGGCCATCATGGCGACCTGCTGGTTGAACTCGTTGCCCCTCTGGTCGAGGCTGAGCCTCGTCTCCCAGAGCAGCTTGTGCTTCTTCTGCTTCCACATCAGCTGGAAGTCGTAGGCCATGAGGACGACGAAGTAGCGGTCCCTCTGGAGCTCGCTTATGGCGTCCTGCCGGCGGTAGGCGAGGGCGGGGTTCTCCAGCGCGCTCGACTGAGTGATGAGTGAGTCGTATCCAAGCATCGCGGCGTTCTGCTCGTAGGATTTGTCGTTCGCCGCGTTCTGGGCGGCCACGATCCCCATGGCGCCGTTGAGCGCGCTCTGGGATGCGATGATGTCGGTTGTCTGCTGGGCCGTGGTGTTGGTCTCGATGTGGCCGCAGACCATGTTTCCGGCGTCGCCGGAGTTCCCGATCTTCGTGGACGCGATCTTCTGCTGCTCGTTGGCCGCCTTGGCGCTTGTCGCCGCGGCCGAGGCGGATTGGAAATCCTGCAGGGCGGTGGTGGTGTCGATGCCGGCGGAGCCCGTGTTGGTGCGGCCCCAGTACACGACAAGCAGGAGCTTCGTCTCCTTCGGGTCCCGGGTCGGCATGTAGGCCTGCGTCGCGAGCGGCACGGCCACGGTGCGCGCGACGTCGATGAACTTCATCTGGTCAAGCGAGGGATCGCTTACGGCCGCGTTCCAGCGGCCGCCCTCGGCAAAGGCATAATACTCGGGCTTGTACTCGCCGGTGGGGAGCGTCGTGCGGCGGTAGTCGTCGCTCGTGCGGGCCGAGACGACCGTGACGTTGTCGGTGCCGTCGATCGCGCGGGCCAGGGGAGCCGACAAGATGCACGCGCCGACGAGGAGTAGGGAAGCGATTTTCATGGGGAGGGGGTGCTTCGTCTTGGCCTGTGCCGCCAGTTGCAGGGACGCGCAGCATTTTCTCCGGATCCGCAAAATATGCAATTTTGAACTGGATCCGGGCACAGCATCGGATCGTGACGGCTTGGGCAGGTTTGTAAAAAACGGTTCCTACCAGGCCAATGAGAGTGCCAGCTGGATCCCCTTGTTGGGAGGCACGTTGCTGATCACGGGAGCAGCCGATTGGTAAAACCTCAGAAGCACCTGAGTCGAGTATTTGCGCCCGATGTGGCTGTAGAGCGTGCCGTCCCGAAGGAAGCGCATCGCCGGTGTTTCGTACTTCGGCATCGCGACGTCCTTGTCCTTGGGCTCCGTCAGCACATAGGCCGACATGACTACCGTGCCGGGGGCGGCGGGAAGCGCCACGTAACTGGACTCCTCGGCCTTGTGCCGGACCGCGATGTGCTGGGAGTCCAATCGCAGCAGCATGTTCGCGGCCGACCTCATGTCGTCATGGGGCCCGTAGGAGTACTCGTCCCAATCCGCGTCGCTCCCGGCGAAAGTCGTGCCTGCGGCAGTTAGGACCGCTATAGCGAGCAGGGCCTGGCTCCCGGTCGTCATTGGGAAATCCTAGGAAAGACCCGCCGAGTGGAAGTTCCAACGCAATTCCCGCGCCCGCTTGACTCTCCATGGGCGCTCGGAGAGTCCTTTGCGGTGAGCGCACCCCAGGCTTCCCTTGAGCACGTCCTCCTCGTCGATTGCCCGGACAAGCCCGGCCTCGTTCACGCGATCACCGGAGTGCTCTTCCGCGCCGGCGCGAATGTCGTCTCGAACCACGAATTCGTCGACGCTGAGTCCCAGCGCTTCTTCATGCGGACCGCCTGCCTCGGCATAGGCAATGCCGAGGCGAGCCGGGCGGAGATCGAGGCCCTCCTTCCCGGGGGCTCCATCGTCACCTTCAGGCAGTCGGCCCCGCGACGCGTGGTCGTCATGGTGTCCACCGAGCACCACTGCCTTGCGGACCTCCTGGTGCGGCACGCCTACGGCGAGCTGGGCGCAGTGATCCTCGCGGTGGTCAGCAACCACGACAACCTGCGGCCGCTTGCCGAGAAGTTTTCCGTGCCCTTCCACCATGTGCCCCACGCTGGCTTGGGGCGGGAGGAACACGAGCGCCTCCTGCAGGCCCTCCTGGGCCCGATGGCTCCCGATTACATCGTCCTTGCGAAGTACATGAGGATCCTGAGCCCGGCCTTCGTCTCACTGTGGCCGAACAGGATCGTCAACATCCACCACTCCTTCCTTCCCGCCTTTGTCGGTGCCAAACCCTACCACCAGGCGTTCCACCGCGGCGTCAAGGTGATCGGGGCCACGTCGCACTTCGTCTCCGACCAGCTGGACGAGGGCCCGATCATCATGCAGCAGGTGATCCCGATGGACCACTCGTACACGCCGCACGACCTCGCCAGGGCGGGGCGCGACATCGAGCGCACGGTGCTCGCCAACTCGCTCAAGCTGCTGAACGAGGACCGTGTCTTCCTGTGCGCGAACAGGACGATAATCTTCGACTAGGCATACCGCTCGTTTTGTTGGTGACAGCCCGATGGGCCGCCGCGAGCCTGAGCCCGATGCGTTCCCTTCCGCGTCCGGTGCCCGCCCTGCTTGCCCTGGCCCTCTGCCTTGCGCTCTCGCCAGCCCTCAGGTCCCAGGTGACCGAGACGACGCAGACGATCGAGCCCGGCGGCATCCTCCTGAGGATGGATGCCCTCGCGCTCGGCATCGATCCCCAGACGACCGCGCCCAACCAGTACAAGGCGGTGGCGGTCGGCACGACCATCGTCTCCTTCGGCATAACCGACTCCTTCGACATGGAGCTTGGCGCCCAGCTCTTCCTGAGGAACACCTATGCCTCGGACACGGGCCAGGACCAGACCCACAGCGGTGTCGGCGACTTCTCTATCCGGCCGAAGTGGACGTTCTGGAAGGATCCCGCGAGCGGCCAGCAGGCCGCCATCGTGCCCTACATAATGGTCCCGACCAATTCCTCCGCCATCGGCAACAACAAGGTCGAGGGCGGCGTCATCCTGCCCTGGTCGATGGACATCGCGGCCGGCACCAAGGCCGCGGCCATGGTCGAGTGGGACGAGTTCCGAAACATCTCCAACACCCGCTACGACTCGCGCTGGTACGGGAGCGCCTACCTCAAGTGGGACCTGGGCGACACGCTCGGCGCCTACGTCGAGACGACGCTGAGCGACTCGACGGCAGGCTCCAGCACGGCCTCTGAGACCCTGGGTGCCGGCGCGACCCTGTCCGTCTCCAAGCACTTCACGTGGGACCTAGAGGTCAGCAAGGTCTTTGGCTCCGGCAGGAGCAGCTGGGCCGAGGTCCTGCGCTTCCGCTGGAAGATTCTCTAGATATCCTCGAAGTCCGTGAGGATCGAGAACCTGAAGGTCGATCCCTCGGCGGGGCGGCTCTCGACCGAGATCGTGCCGCCCATCAGCTCGCAGAGGCGCTTCGAGATGATGAGGCCGAGGCCCGTGCCGCCGCGCCTGCGCGTCGTCGAGGTGTCCACCTGGCTGAAGGGGAGGAAGAGGTGGTCCAGCTTCTCGGCGGGTATGCCGATCCCGGTGTCCTTGACCGAGAAGAAGAGCCTGGCCACGCGGCGCTTGGAGCCGGGCTCAAGCGGCTCGCCGCGGGCGCACGAGACCTCGAGCGTCACGCCGCCCCGCTCCGTGAACTTGAGCGCGTTGCCGACCAGGTTCGTCAGAATCTGGCGGATGCGGGACTCGTCGCTGTTGACGATGTCGGGGACCCCCGGGTCGACCTTGGAGTCGAGAGCCAGGGCCAGCGAGCGGGCCTTGGGCGCGAAGAAGGCGCAGATATCCTGGATGCACTGGCGAAGCGAGAAGGGGGCGTGCTCGATGTCGATCTTGCCCGAGTCGATCTTCGAGAGGTTCAGGATGTCGGCGATGATCTTCTCGAGAGCCAGGCCGCTTGAGTTGATCATCTCCACCTGCTCCCTCTGGTCGAGGTTGAGGGTCGTCGAGAAGAGCATCTTCGAGAAGCCGATGATGGCGTTGATCGGCGTCCGAAGCTCGTGGCTCACGATTGCCAGGAACTCCGACTTGGCCCTGTCCGCGGCCTCGGCGGCCTCCTTGGCCCTGAGCAGCGCGGCCTCGGCCTCCTTCCTCTCCGTGATGTCGTGGCCGACCGCCTGGTACTCCATCGTGGCGCGCTCGTCGTCCTTGATGGCCCGCTGGGTCCAGCGGATCCAGAGGCGGCGGCCGTCGTCGAAGAGCATCTCCGACTCGAAGGTGTACGGCTCGTCCGCGATGGCGGCGCCGGGGGCAAAGTAGGGGAAGTCGACGCCCACCAAGTCCGGGCGCTTGCGGTTGACGGCGCGGGCGTAGGCGCCGTTCACGAAGGTCAGCTTTCCGTCGCTCTTGTACCGGCAGATGAGGTCGGGCTGGTCCTCGACGATCCCCTTGTAGCTCGCCTCCACTTGCTGGAGGGAGCGGGCCATGCGCTCGATCTTGCGGGCCAGGCCGATGATCTCGTCGGAATCCGACTCGTCTCCCGGCATGTGGGTGTCGTCGGGACGGACCGCGTCGGTCGTGTCATGGATCGACTTTAGGGTCTTTACCAGGGTCTGGTCCCAGGCGTACATCGCCAGGACCAGCAGCATGCACCCCGTGATGGCGAAGCCGATGATGTAGAGGGAGCCCCCCAGGTGCTCCCTCACCTTTTCATCCGTGATGATCGCGCCCCAGGCCAGGATCAGGGCGAATGCAAGGACCAGGACGAACGTCGTTTTGCGCTTCATTAAGAGGTTAGCCTTGGGGGCTACCTTGCGCTTCGTTGCCATATGAGTCGAGTACGGAAGATACCCAGTGCGCGGGTCTTAGGTGGCGAAGAACGGATTGTTGCGCTTCTCCTGGCTGACCGAGGAGATTGGTCCGTGACCGCAGGCAAGCACCGTGTTCTTTGGCAGGCGCAGGATCTTCTCCACGTCGTTCTTGTACTGGTCGGCGTAGTGTTCCGCGCTGCCGCCCATGGAGCCTGCGAACATCGAATCCCCCACGAAGGCAACCGGATAGCTTAGGCCGGTGACGTAGAAGGTCGTTTGACCGGGCGAATGACCCCAGGTCGAGAGGGTCTTGATGGCGAGTTCGCCGATGTGGAAATGGGCATTCTCCTTGAAAACCCGCGCCCCGGGATAGTCGACCGGCTCCCGGTCGCTCGACCAGACCTCGGCCCCCGTGGCCTTGGCCAGCCTGGGCAGGTCGGCGATGTGGTCGTCATGCGTGTGGGTCAGCATGATCATCTGCAGCTTCAGGCCCTCCGTCTTGATTAGGTCCAGCATCTCCCCGCAGTCGCTTCCCGTGTCGAAGGCGGCGGCCACCTTGGAGCGGGAGTCCCAGATGAGGTAGCTGTTGACCGTCATGTCCTCGAAGGGGGTGTTGAAGATGGCGAAGCCGTGCGGGAAGACCGGCATTTCCGGGTACCACTTCTTGTGCGCCAGGTTCTCCAGGCTGTTCGGGCCGAGCCTGAGGTGGCGGGCCACCCGCCGGAGCACCGCGTCGTTCACGTTTCCGGCCTTCAGCGACACCAAGTCCGAGACCTCGACCTCGGCCCGCTTGGCCAGGTCCGCGTCGGATATCTTCATGCCCCGCTGGGCCTTGCCTATGATGTCTATGTAGGAGTCCTCGAGCGGGATGCGCGGCATGGAAAGGGTTGTGTCAGTGCGCAGGGGCGGGCGCGAGACTTTGCGCGAGCCTGGCCGCCTCCTCCGCCAGGTCGGGGTGCCCGGACTTCCTCAGCGTGTCCGCGAGCGCCCTATAATCCTTGGCCCCGCGCCTGGGATCCCTGGTCGACACGTAGGCCGCCATCTCGAAGGCCCTGTTCGTGTCCCCGAGGGGCCACGGGGCCTTGGCATAGAAGCTCATGAGTCCCTCCCGGGCCTCGAAGTCGTCGGGGTTGATCGAGATGGCGCGCGTCATGTCGTCCCGGCCCTCGAGCGCCAGCGAGAACGAGCTGTCCCTGTCCGCCATCATCAGGCAGACGCCGGCGTACTCCGCCAGGTATCCCGCGTCGTCCGGGGCCAGCTTGAGCGCCTGCCCTAGCCACTGCTTCGCCCTGTCAAGCGATGCGGGGCCGCCCTGGCGGTAGTAGGTCATCCCGAGGTAGTAGGCCGCGGAGGAATTGCCCGGCTCGGCGGCCACAAGCGGCTCAAGGATGGCCTTGGCCTCGGCGTACTTCTTCTGCTCAAAGAGCCTCTTCGCGTCGCCGAGCGGCGCTCCCTGGACCGGCTGCGTCGCCAGGACCGCGCCCGCAAGCAGGCACAGCCCAACCAGGGTGAGCCTCTTCTTCGGTTGCCTCACGTCTTGAACGCACTCTTCAGCGCCTCGGCGACATTCGCCGGCACGAAGTGCCCCACCGCGCCGCCGTAGCGCGCGACCTGCTTCACGAGCGTGGAGCTCGTGTAGCTGAACTGCTCGTTGGGCATCACGAAGATGGTCTCTATCATCGGCTGAAGGTGCCGGTTCATGAGCGCCATGTTGAACTCGAACTCGAAGTCCGAGAGGGCGCGCAGCCCGCGTATGATCGCGTCGGCCTTCTGCTGGAGCGCGAAGTCGACCAGGAGCCCCGAGAACGTCGTCACCTCGACGTTTGAGAGGTTTTTGACATTCGGGATTATCATGGCCTCCCGCTGCTTCGCGGTGAACAGCGGTGCCTTCGGCTGGTTGTCCGCCACCGCGACCGTCACCTTGTCGAAGAGCCGCGCCGCCCGGGAAAGCACGTCCAGGTGCCCGCACGTGATCGGATCGAAGGTGCCAGGATAGATGCAGTGGCGCATGTGGGGGATTTCCCTGCAAGGAAATGCCAAGCGACCCCTGCTGGCGAGCGCGTTCCTCTTTTGTTGCCTTCGAACCCCGCCGGGGTGTTGCTGGTGGGCCTCTCCATGAACCTCCCGAACATCATCACGCTGTCGCGTATCCCGATGATGTTCGTGATCGTGGCGCTCATGTACTGCGGCTGGCCGGGAGCCGCGACGATCGCCTTTGTCCTCTTCATCGCGGCCGCGATCGGGGACTGGCTGGACGGCTACCTGGCCCGGACCCGCAACCTGGTCTCAAACTTCGGCCGCCTGATGGACGCCATGGCCGACAAGGTCATGGTCATGGGCATCGTGGTGGCCCTGGTCGACAAGCATGAGCTCAACGTCTGGCTGGCTCTCATCACCCTCTGCCGCGAGTTCCTCATCACGGGGATGAGGATGGTCGCCGCCTCCAAGGGCGTGGTCGTCTCCGCCGACAGCGGAGGCAAGACGAAGACCGTTACCCACCTGATAGCACTCGGCTTCTTCCTCGGGGCGCCTGTCATCGGCACCGACGGGACCTATCTCTTCCACTGGGATGCCGGCACCTTTGTCGGATGGACCCTCACGGTCGGCGTCTACATCTTTGTCGCCGGCACGGTGCTCTCCGTCTGGTCCGGCTGCCGCTACATCTCCCGCAACGCGCAGGTGGTGTTCGGCGAGGACGCGAAGGCCGCATGAAGTTCGAGCAGCCCGAGTGGCCGCGGATGATCCCGCCTGAGAACGTCGTCAACATCGCGACCCTGGGGCCGATCGGCAGGACCTTTGCGGCGCCGGGCACCTGGGGTTCGCTCGCGGGCATTCTCTTCTTCGTCGTCTGCTGCTCGCAGATGAGCGACATCGAGCTCCTGTTCGCGGCCCTCATCATCGGTTACCCCGCGATCGGCATCTGCGGACAGGCCGAGATCGTCATGGGCCGGCGCGACCCGGGCGAGGTGATCCTGGACGAGGTGGTCGCAATGCCGCTCTGCCTCATCGGCTGGAGGTACATCGCGGTCCCCGGCTTCCTCGGGTTCGTTGGCATCCTGATCGCGTCCTTCGCGATCTTCCGGTTCTACGACATCAGGAAGCCGTGGGTCATCGACAAGCTCCAGGCGCTCCCGGGAGGCTGGGGCATCGTCCTGGACGACACCGCCGCGGCCATCGCGACCTGCGGCACGCTGCACCTGGCGCACGCCCTCTGGGCGCTGTTCCACTCCGCACCGACTACTTGAGGAGGAAGCGGACGGCCGCGTGGTACCCCTCGAACCCGAGGCCCGTGATGACAGCGGTGCAGGCCGGTGCCGTCAGCGACGTGTGCCTGAACTCCTCGCGCTTGTAGATGTTGGAGATGTGAACCTCGACGGCCTGGACATGCGCCCCCATGAGCGCGTCGCGCAGCGCCACGCTCGTGTGGGTGAGCGCGCCGGCGTTGATCACGATCCCGTCGAACTTCGCGTCGGAGAGCCTGGCAATCCTGTCGATCAGCTCGCCCTCGTGGTTCGACTGGAAGAACTCGAGCGAGGCCTTGGAATCGAACTCCGAGCGCAGGGCCTTCTCCAGGTCCGCGAGGGACGCGCTCCCGTAGATCTCGGGCTCTCGCTTGCCGAGGCGGTCGAGGTTGGGTCCGTTGAGGATGGCTATCTTCTTCATCTTCCAGGGGGGTGGTGCTAGAGTGGATTTTCGGTCGCAATGAACTCCCACGGCAACTTAAACTTTGCCGAAAGCTCGGCCGCAAGGGCCTTCACGGCATGCACCTCCGTCGCGTAGTGCCCGCAGATGTAGAGGTTCAGCTTCTGCTCCTGGGCCACGTTGAACCACTCCTCGCGCAGCTCGCCGGTGACGAGCGTGTCGGTGCCCGCGGCCTTCAGCGCCTTCATGGCACTGTTGCCGCTCCCGCTGCAGAAGGCGACCTGGGCCGGGGCGCTCGACCCGTACTCGATCGCGACCACGCGGCCGTAGAGGGACTCGAGCTTCCTCCTAAGAGCGGGGCGCGACATCCGGCTCCTGGCGATGCGGCCCACGTCGCCGCCCTCGTTTGGGATGAAGCCGCGCGTTGCCCTGAGCCCAAGCTGCCTGGCCAGGAGCGCGTTGTTGCCGATCTGCGGGTGCGCGTCCAGGGGAAGGTGGCTGGAGTAGAGGGCGCAGTTCCCGCCCACGAGGGCCGCAATCCGCTCGTAGGCCGGGCCCGTGAGGGGCCTCGGCATGTCCCAATACATCCCGTGGTGGACGATCAGGAAGTCCACGCCGGCCGCCACGGCCGACTGGAAGGGCACAAGCCCGGCGTCGACCGCGGCCCCGATCCTTGCCACGCGCCCGTCGTTCTCCAGCTGCAGCCCATTGAAGGCGCCAGGGGCGTCCTTGAAGGCGGCGACACGCGTGCGCTTGTCGCAGTAGGCGACGATGTCCTTGAGTGTGGGCATGCTTCAGGTGCCGAGGCGGCAGCTATGTGCGCTAAAGCCTGCACCGAAACTCACGAGCCAAAAATCTCCAGCGGCTCCCGGCGGCCCGTCCTTGAGCGTCTCCTCGAGCGCGAAGAGGACCGAGGCGCTGCTCATGTTGCCATTATGCCTGAGGGTCGTGGAACTGGCGCCAAGCGAGTGCGGCGCCACGACGGGCTCGACGGCCTCGAGCACGTCCCGGCCGCCGGGATGCGCCACCACCCGCGAGACCGGACGCTCGCCTCGGGCGGCCCAGAGCCGTGCCACGGCGCCCGCGGCCAGCTCGGGCACCGAGCGGTGAAGGAGGTTGCGCAGCTTCCCGTCACGCTGCTCGAAGCGCAGCTTGTCGCGGTCCGCGGGGATGTGCAGCGAGTTGAAGTCGAAGGCCCGGATGCCGGTCGGGCCCGGGGTGGATTTCCATATCGATGCCGCGGCCCCGTCGCTGAAGAGGCAGGCGCTTATGATGACACCCGGGTCGTCGTCCAGGTAAAAGGCCGCAGAGCACATCTCTACCGCGACGCAGGCGACAACCGCCTCCGGCCTGGCGGCCAGGATATGGCTCGCGGCCCGCAGCATCGGGATCGCGGCGCCGCAGCCGAGGCCGACCAGGTCATGGAGGACGGCGTCCTGGCGGATCCCCAGGTTCTCCGCCACGTAGCTTGTCAGGCCCGGGCAGAGGTAGCCCGTGCACGTGCAGATAAGGAGCGCGTCGACCTTGTCCGCGGTGAGCCCTGCCTTGGCGAGCGCGGCGGTCAGCGCGCGGCCCGCGAGGAGCGGCGCCTCGGTGCGGAAGGCATGGTTCAACTCGTCCGAGCTCTTGTCGAATACGCGCTCGATCTCGGGCATCGCGAAGTGCCGCGTGCCGATCCCGTGGTCGCCCTTCAGGATCGTCTGCATGATGAGGATCGAGCGGCGCTTCAGGCGGTCGCGCATGCCGGAGCGCTCGACGATGTTCCAGCAATCCTGCTGCGTGAATGTTGCCGTTGGTACCTCGGTGGCGAGCGCGTGGAGAAACATCAGGGTTCGGTCTAGTGGAGTGCGGCGTAGAATGCGCCGAACGGAATAAGGTTCGTGCGGGCGAGCGCCGCCAGCACCGACTGGCGGCGTCGCTCAAGGAAGAAGGGGTGCAGGAGCGACGAGAGCATGAGGCGCCTCCTGAAGCGCTTCCTCTGGCCGCTCGAGACCCGCGCCACGGTCTCCTCCCAGCCAAGCGTTCCCGCGGAATAGGAAAGGAGGACGGGAAGGGCTGTCTCGGCGCCCTGGAGGGCCATCGCGAGCCCGTTGCCGGTGAAGGGTGCTATGGAGGCGCAGGCATCCCCGATGCGGATCCTGTCGGTCGCCGCGACGGCGCTGTCGCCGAGCGGGGCCGCGGTGACGCAGAACGTCCCCGCGTCCATACCGGCTGACTCGAGGCGCTCGGCCAGGGGGCCAAGGCCCGCAGAGCGCAGGTATTCCGGCAGGAGTTCCATGCCCCGGGCAGGCGTGTCCCTTTGGGCGAAGAGGCCGCACACGTTCACGGCACCGCACTCAACACGCGAGAGCCCGACATAGGCGCGCTGACCGAGATGAACCTCGAAGTCATTCACGAGCTTGAGACCGGCAACGTGCACCTTCAGGCCGACCCAGAACGGACCCTTCCTTTTTCGGCCCATGGCGAAGACGCGGCCCGGCGGCGTCTCGTCCTCCGGCACGCGGGTTCCGGTCCTTAGGTTCCCTCCGGCCTCGACGAATGCCCTGGCCAGCCGGGGATCGAGTGTGTGGCGGCTAATGCCCCACGCGGTGCCCGGCAGCCTGAACGGACCCATGGGCTCGCCCCGCATGAAGTAGGTGACACTCTCATGGGGATGGCAGTCGGCCAGGAGCCCGTTGAGGCCAAGCGCCTCGAGCGTCCCGCCGCCAAGGCCGGAGATGAATTCGCCGCAGACACGGTGGCGCGGATAGCCCTCGGCCTCGAACACGGTGACGGGGACACCCTTGCGGCTCAGCGCAAGCCCCAGGGCCAGTCCACCGACCCCGCCCCCCACGATCTCGATTGGCCTCATGCGCTTTAGGGTCGCCTGACGGCGACCATCCTCATGGCGCCGGGTGCCGTGCAGGTGCAGGAATAGTCCCACTCGCGGCTGTCGAGCCCGAGCGCCGTTGGCAGCTCGTCTTCCAGGAAGCCCGCGGCGATGCTGATCCTGCCGTCGTGGAGCGTCACGTGGCTGGCTCCGAAGAGCGGCCCCACCGCGGCCATCACGGCCTGCGACAGCCGCCTCCTCTGGGGCTCGTTGGCTACGATGACCCGCGCCGTCCTCCGCAGCAGTGCGCCCAGCTGCGCCAGCTCCTCGTCCCTGAACTGGTGGAAGATCAGGTTGCCCATGACGACGGGGTAGGCGCCGTAGCCGCCGAAGGCCTTTAGGTCCGCCTGGTGCCATTTCCGTTCCGGCGGCCACGCGGCCGGACGCGGCCACAGGTCCAGGCCATCGACCGGGATCCCCCGGGAGTTCAGGTCAACGCCCAGCTCCCCGGTGCCGGCGCCGAGCTCGAGGACCGTCTCGCCAGGCCGGACGAGCCCCGGCAGGGTTTTCCGGAACCAGGCCTTGCTGCGCATGAAGCCGTTGACGATCCGCAGGTCCCTGCGGCTATGCGCCGCGTCGGGATGATCGAAGGGAAGGGAATCAAGCAGCTCGGGCTCACAGGTGCGCTTCATGGCTGCAAGGGGCGGCGAGGCGCCGATGGGAATGCCTCCGGTTGCGGATGGGTCGTCTGCATGCGGACGACCCGTTGTTCGAGCAATGCCATTCGGGCAACACCATGGTTACGAATGGAGTCCTGGCAACTATGGCTGGAATTCGGCATCGCGGCTTGGACCTCCGGCTCCCGCGCGCGTGCCCCGTATTTGCCGGAATCCGCGAACCTTCCTAGAGACTGGGGTTGCCGGGCCCTTTCACCGCCTCCACATTGCCCCCCAGAACATGAGCGCCGCCAAGAACCGCCCGGTGGACCTGATCGCCCAGGCCACGAAGAAATTCAAGAGCCGCCCGTCGTGGGACGAGTATTTCATGGCGACGGCTGTCCTCATTGCGACGCGCTCCAACTGCGAGCGGCTCCACGTGGGCTGCGTCATCGTTGCCGGCGGCGAGAGGAAGAACCGCCTGGTCGCGGCCGGCTACAACGGCTTCCTGCCCGGGACTCCCCACGTCTCGCGCGTGCGCGGCGGACACGAGGAGGCGACGGTCCACGCCGAGCAGAATGCGGTCGCCGACGCCGCCAGGCGAGGCAGCTCGGTTGCCGGCTGCATCGCCTACACGACGCATTATCCCTGCATCAACTGCGCGAAGATCATGGCGGCCGCGGGCATCTCCGAGGTCCGCTACCGCCTCGACTACAAGAACGATCCCCTGGTCGCCCAGCTGATGGCGGACGCCGGTGTGGCACTAAAGAAGCTTTAAGACCAGGCGCACCGCCGCATGAAGCGCAGCTTTGACAATGTCCCTGAGTCCCTCGCGGGCTCGATCCTCCTCGCGCACCCGATCCTGCGCGACCCGAACTTCAAGAGGACGGCGGTCCTCATGTCGACCCACAGCCCCGATGGAGCCATGGGGGTCGTCCTCAACCGGCCGCTCGGCAAGAGGCTCGGGGAATTGAAGGGCGACTTCTCCCAGGGCCCGCTGGCCTCGACTCCCATCTTCACCGGTGGCCCGGTAAACACGGAGCAGCTGATCCTGGCCGCCTGGCAGTGCCGAGATGATGCATTTCAGTTGCATTTCGGCATTGATCCCGAGAAAGCTGTCGAACTTCTCGCCGACAAGCGTACCCGGTTGCGGGCCTACCTCGGTTATTCCGGGTGGTCGGCCGGCCAGCTTGAGAACGAGCTTGATAGCGGCACCTGGATCGTCGCCAGCCCCCCAGCGGACCTCTTTGAGAGGCCCATGCAGGACTCCCTCTGGAGGTCGCTTCTCGCCGACGAAGGGGACGAGTGGAAGCTCTTCGTCGACGAGCCCGAGGAGACGGGGAAGAACTGAGTTGACAGGGGGGGCCTGCGGTCTCTGTTTTATCTCCTTTTATGAAAGTTGTTTCCTCCATCAAATCCGCCAAGAAGCGCCACCCTGACTGCCAGGTCGTTCGCCGCCGCGGCAAGATCTACGTCATCAACAAGACCGACCCGCGTTACAAAGCACGCCAGGGCTGAGCTTTAACCCATCTTACCCGTGAAATCTGAAGGTCACCCGAAACTGAACCCGGTCTGCTTCCTGGATGTTGCCTCCGGCAAGAAGTTCCTCACCAAGTCCACGATGAAGTCCCCCCGCACGGAGACGATCGATGGCGTTGAGTATTTTGTCGTCGTTCGCGACGTCACGATGGACTCGCACCCCGCCTATACCGGCGAGAAGCGCCTCGTCGACACCGCCGGCCGCGTCGAGAAATTCACCACGAAGTTCAAGCGCAGCACGAAGAAGTAAGGTTTTTTCGGCAGTTGAAACTCATCTGTTTTGACTGCGATAGCACGCTGAGCTCGGTCGAGGGAATCGACGAGCTCGCACGCCTCCGGGGGCCGGAGATCTTTGCGACAGTGGAGGCCCTGACGGACGACGCCATGAACGGGCGGATCCGCATCGAGGACATCTTCAAGCTTCGCCTTGAGGCCATCCGCCCCTCGCTTGACGACGCGGCTGCCATCGGCAGGCGCTACCTCGCCACGATCGAGCCGACGGCCAAGTCCACCGTGGAGGCCATGACCGCCATGGGCTGGACCTGCGTCATCATCAGCGGCGGCTTCCGCCAGGCCATCCGGCCGCTTGCCGACCATCTGGGCATCGCGCACATCGAGGCCGTGGATCTTTTTTTTGCCCCTGACGGATCCTACAAGGGATTCGACGAGGCCTATCCCTCGACCCGCTCCGGCGGCAAGGTGGACATCATCGCCAAGCTCAGGAGCGAATACTCACCCGAGAGGGTCGTCATGATCGGCGACGGCGTGAGTGACCTCGAGACGCAGCCCGTCGTGGACTTGTTCGTGGGCTTCGGCGGCTACACCGCCAGGGAACGCGTGAAGCGCGAGGCCCAGGCCTTCGTCACGTCGCTCGCGGCCCTCACGACGCTCGTCTGAGAGCGCCGGCCGGAAGGGGCGCCGGCGCGATGCGCGCCTGGCTTCCGACCGCGACTGCGGTCACGACGACCGAGGCCGCGACGAGCGCGCTGGCGGAGACGCTTTCCGCGAGGAAGAGGTGGGCCCAGACTAGGCTGAGGAACACCTGGAAGAGCTGCAGCTGGCCCACGCGGGCGATGCCGCCCTTCGAGAGCCCGTGGTACCACGACCACATGGAGAGGAACATGCTGGCGAAGCCCGTGTAGGCCAAGGCGGCCCAGGAGGCGCCCGATGCCTGGAAGATCCCGTGCCGCGCCGTCAGGACCACGGCCGTGGCCGTGAACGGAAGCGCAAGGACGAGGGCCCAGGACAGGGCGACCATGCCTCCCAGGTGCGTCGATAGGCGCGCGCCCTCGGCGTAGCCGATGCCGCACATGATTGCCGTCAGTGCCAGGTAGCCGTCCGAGGCGCGAAGCGCCCATCCGCTCTCATGGAGCGCGAAGAGCGTCACGGCCGAGCTCCCAACGACGACCGCGACCCAGAATTTCAGGGAGGGCCGCTCATGTGAAAACAGGGCGGCAAAGAGTGCGGTGAATATCGGCGTAAGCCCGATCACGATCGCCCCGTGGCTTGCCGGCGCCTGCCTGACGCCGAGGGCGCTGAAGAGGGGGTAGCCCACGAGGCCGAACGCGGCGACTCGCAGGAGCCCGAAAAGGTGTTCCCGGGGAGGGAAGGGTACCCTGCGCAGAAGCAGGAACAGGCCAGCGGGGATCGCGGCCAGGAAAGGGCGACCGAATCCGACCATCGCCGCCGGAAGCTGGAGGACGGCAATCCTCGTCATAACGATCGTCATGCTGAAGCCCAGGACGCCGAGGGCCCCGAACGCCCAGCCCTGGCCTCGGGATCGTTCATGGGGGCTCTTCGGTGGAGCGATCAGGCCCAAAGTGATGGGGACGACCCGAGGCCCCGGTCAAACGAATTGGGGGAGCGCTGCCGCCTACTTCCTTTTACGCTTCGCCCGGTCCTTCTGTTTCTCGAGGTTTTCCCTCACGCGGAACTTCACTATATCCGTTATTAGGCCCAGGGGCAGCTTCTCGTCGTACGGAAACTGGACCGAGCCCTTGCCCGTCTTGTACTTCGCGAGCCGCGCCTTGAACTTGCTGGATGCGGAGGGGAGAGCGTAGAGGCCGACGTGGTGGCTGAAGCCGCCGAAAAAGACGAGGTTCCCATTCAGGACGAATGTGGGCAGGTTGTACTTGATGGCCTCCTGGGCGCCCGGGGCTGCCTTTGCGATCGTGGCCCTTACCTTGCGAAGAAGGGGCTGCACCTTCGGTGGAAAACTCTCGATGTACTCGTCGATATTCTTGGGGGAGGCGGCGTTCATGATAGGTTAACGGGGTTTGCGGGCCATCAATGATCCCTTTCTCTGCGCGGAGAGGTTGTTGAAGGCCGCGGTTAGAGCCGCCTTTACGACGGGCTTCTTCGCCGATTCGAGCAGGATCGTCGTGGATCCTGATTTGCCCCAGGCTCCGCTCGCGGCCTGGAAGATTCCTGGCGCCAGGCCGACGAAGTGGCGCTGCTGCTCGGGTGTGAGCTTAACCATGCCCCAGCCCTCGGCAGGATAGCCAAGGGTCGCGAACACCTTGCCATTGAAACGGAAATCCGGGTGTCCCACGTGCTCGGATTCAAACGAGCCCGGATTCTTCAACGCGAGCGTCCGGAAATCCTTGGGGGTCATGGCGGAAGGGGTGCGCTCATGAGCGTCTCGATGATCTGTTTGAGCGGCTCGATTCTTATCGAGGGTGCAAACCTCTCCAGGGGCATCCATTTCAACTCATTTTCATTGTCCCGATTGGATGTGGGTATCTCGCCGGTCCAGCTCTCCACAAGCATGACGTGAAACCTGACGGCTTCGCTCGTGAACTCGCCGAGTATGCGGCCCGGCTCGACCGTTATCCCCAGTTCCTCCGCGGCCTCGCGGACGGCAGCGGCGCCGATGTAGTCATTGTGCTGCCGGTCGAGGTCCTCGACGGCGCCGCCGGGAAGGCAGTTCTGCTGTGTGCCCCGGAAATCGCGCCACTCACATAGTACGAGGTCCTTGGAACGCAGTACGAGGATCACGCTTTCGTTCATGGAGGCCACAAAGCGGGGAGGGGGTCGTGGCTATCTATCCCGGCTTTTCGCCGAGCTGGGCGGTTCAGTTGTCATACTCCAGGCGTTTGCCGAAGCTTAGGACATCGTCCTGTTTGTAGCCGATGGCGGCATAGAACTTGATGGCCTCGGTATTCGTGGTGCGGACCTGGAGATTCACCTTGGGGCAGCCTTCGGCCGCCAGCCGGGCCTCGGCCTCCCTGATCATGTGCCTCCCGAATCCCCTCTTCTGATGGGAAGGTGAAACGGCCACATAGTTGAGCCAGCCGCGGTGCCCTTCATATCCCGCCATGACAACGGCGACGATGTGGCCTTCGGCCAATCCGACCAGGAAAAGGTGACCTCCTGCCCTTTGCTTCCTCGCGATGTCCTTGAACGGATCGTTTGACGGGCGCAGGAGGCCGCACTCCTTCCAAAGGCCCACGACCGATTCACGGTCCTCCGGCTTATAAGGACGGATTTCCAGCACAGGTGCGTCTCTTCACTTCTTGGGTTCCCACAGCTCGACGGGATTGCCCTCCGGGTCGTGTAGCCGGGCAAATCGTCCGTTTGGGTACGTGGCGGGATCCACTTTGACCACAACACCGGCAGCCCGAAGTTGTGCCACCATGGCGTCGAGGTCCTTCACCCGGAAGTCGAGCATCCAGCCCTGTCCGTTCTTTCCGAACGTGGTATCCTTTGGAAACGGGGCAAAGGCCGTAGGGCCGGCCTCCTGGGTCCAGGGTTTCTGGCCGTAGTCCGACGGAACGGGATCAACCCCCAGTTTTTCCATATACCAGCGGGCAATAGCCACCGGATCATTGCACCGGAAGAACAGGCCCCCAATTCCGGCGACGCGCTCCTTGGGCGCCACGGCCGGCGCCGCGGCTGGCGTCGCGGCTGGCGTCGGGGGCGCGTCGGCAAACAGGCAGCCGCTCGAGACAAGCGCCGCCGCCGCGAGGGCGAGTATTTTTGATTTCTTATTCATGGCGAAAAATGCTCCGGCTTTCCGTTGTTCGGACTGCGTCTTAGGTATCGGATCATTTGCTCGAGACAATTTCTGGGTTAATCACGGTCATCTTGTAGTCGCGCGTGGCGTCCGGGGTGATGATCATCTTCGGATCGCAGGCGGACTCAGGTGCGACGATCGGCATTCTCGAAACGCCGATGATGTTTTGAATGGGGCGAAAATCATGAACCAGGCCGGGCACGGCTTGCTGCGCGCTTTGCTCGAGCGAAAGAGGCGGTCCGTCAATTCTTGCTTCCGGAAAATGCAGGGACGAGTCAGCTGCGAAACCAAGGCCCGGCAGCGCGAGGAGAGCGATCGTAAGTATGGGCTTCATTTATTTTGGGGTCGAACGGGGTCGTACGAGTTTGGTATTCACGAGGTCTGCTTGTAAAGCGGTCAAGAAAGCCGAAACCCGTGCATAGCCGGAAAGCGGGGTTGAGCTGCGCCTACGGCGCCGGGCCTTTGAATGGTAGGGCTGTGTGTTCATCGCGCTCGTCCTCGTATGGCAGATGCATTTTCAGGCGGCGTCTGATGGGACATGGTGTTGTTTGCTGAACGCCATAGCGAATGAGACGATTATAACGCCTGCGCCGAGCAAGAAACCAAGGCCAAGAAAGAACCACTTGCTGGACGCCGAAACCTTCCGGTGATTCTGCGGGAAAAAATATCCATCCGAGAGATAATAGGCAGTCACTGTTTCTCCTGCCTTAACACCATTGAAAAAATCTACGGTGGCCGCAACATCCACGTTTGGTTGTCGATGGTTGCTGAAAACTATGTGGGGCCACGCCCCTTTTCCCGGGTCGACGTACTTCGCAACGACAACGAGTGTATCGGGCTGAACTCCACCTGTTCGGATGCTTTCAAGGGTGGCTTCGTACTTATGTTCGGAACGACTAAGGTGAATGAACTCCACGGCGCCAAAACCGATGAACGCCGTTCCGAAAATGAGTGACAAGAGAATCTGTACGAGGGTGTTTGATCGCACAAATTGAAGTCGCCCGGACCAACGTTGAAGAGATCCGCGGCGGTTACGCCGCCGGATCCCTAGGCTGCTTAGTCTCTCTTTGCGATTCTACGGATACCTTCATAGACAAGCCAGACGGGCACCGACAATATCACACCGAGCGCTAGGTTCATCCCGACCAATTTTCCTATCTCGACATGATTTGGATTAAAAATGGCCTCGAGGATAAATAGAAAAACCATTGATGCTACGACAGACCAAATGTAACGCCGGGCTCCTCGGGCAAACGCGTCGCCTGCCTTTTTGACGGCTGCCTCGCTTCCAAAACGGGCAGGGCTCTTTGACCTGATGAGCCCCGTCGCTTTCTCAACGTCTTCATCGTTGACCTGCAGTTGTATCATGAACGGTCCATTCCATGCGCCCAACTGCGAGTCACGATTAGCCAGGTGTACCACAATGCCTTCCGACTCGAGCATCGACTTATCAACGTCGGCTTCGTTCGGATTGCTGTAAGTGAGCACTGTTTTCAAGGGGACAAGCTGGACCAGACTGAGGTCAATTGCCCCGCAGGGTGAAGCACAATGGGTTGGCAGACGCCAGAGGCCCAAATGGTTGAGGGAAATGGGTTATCGATTTCAAAAAACGAATTTTGCCGTTCCGGCATACTCTGTATTCCCGATTGCCTGGGCATGCGATTGGCGAATTCGCGTGGATTTACGGCTTGGGCCTCAGGGGAATAGCCCCCGCTTCTGCTTGGCCTCGGCAACCCTGGCTATCCCAAGCGTCAAGGCGGCAAGCCTTCGTCCAAACTTGAACTTACGCTTCTGGTACTCGACCGACTCCTTGGCCTTGTCGAGTATGCCATGCAGCTTCGTGATCACTTCGTCCCGTCCCCAGTAGAAGTTCTGGAGGTTCTGGAGCCACTCGAAGTAGGACACGATGACGCCGCCGGAATTGCAGAGGACGTCCGGGATCAACTCTATGTCGCCCCTGTCCTCGATGATCTTGTCGGCCTCGTTGGTGGTGGGACCGTTTGCGGCCTCGGCGAGGAGGCGGCACTTGAGCTTCGGGGCATTGTCCTTGGTGATCACGCGTTCCAGGGCAGCGGGCACCAGCACGGTGCACTCGAGCTCGAGAAGCTCCCCGTTCGTGATGGGCTGTCCTCCGTCGAAGTCCTTTAGGACCCCGGCGTACTGCAGGTAGGCCAGGGCCTTCTTGATGTCTATGCCGGCGGCGTTGTGGATGCCGCCGGTGTAGTCGGAGATGGCGATCACCTTGGCGCCCATGGCCGTCAGGGCCAGGGCGGTCTCGCTGCCCACGTTGCCGAATCCCTGGATGGCTACGGTTGATTCGCCTACCGCAATCTTCATGTCGGCGAGGTATTTTCCGACCAGGTGGGCGACTCCGGCACCCGTGGCCTCCCTGCGGCCCTCGGAACCGCCGAGCGCGATCGGCTTTCCCGTGACGACGCCCGGCGTGATGTAACCGACGTGGTTCGAGTAGGTGTCCATCATCCAGGCCATGATCTGCTCGTTCGTGCCCACGTCCGGGGCGGCGATATCAAGCTGGGGACCCACGAAATTGATCAGTTCCTGCATGTACCGTCGGGACAGGTGCTCGAGCTCGGTCGGGGAGAGTTCGCGGGGATTCACGATGACGCCGCCCTTGGCCCCGCCATAGGGAAGCCCCACCAGCGAGCACTTCCAGCTCATCCACATGGAGAGCGCCGCCACTTCCCCCAGGGTGACCGACTCGTGGAAGCGGATCCCTCCCTTGGAGGGGCCGGTAGAGATGTTGTGCTGCACCCGGTAGCCCTCGAAGACGGTCACGCTGCCGTCGTCGCGGCGGATAGGGAGGGAAACCGCTATGCACCTGCGGGGGTATTTCGTTCGGTCACGAATCTCCTCCGGGAGGTTGATAGCATCGGCGGCCTGGTCAAATTGCCGGCACGCCATGCGGAATACGTCTGAATCGTATAGGGTTGAAACAACTGCCTTTGACATGGGTCCAGAATAGCCCGTCTCATCTAATTCGCCATGCTTTTCAAGTTAGCCTCCGACTACAAACCGACTGGGGACCAGCCCCAGGCGATTGAGAAGCTTGTGGGCTCGATCAACGCCGGGAACCACTACCAGACGCTCCTCGGCGTCACGGGCTCCGGCAAGACGTTCACCATGGCGAACGTGATCGCCCAGTGCGAGCGGCCGGTCCTCATCATCTGCCACAACAAGACCCTGGCGGCCCAGCTGTTCTCGGAGTTCAAGGGGTTCTTCCCGGACAACGCGGTGGAGTACTTCGTCAGCTACTACGACTACTACCAGCCAGAGGCCTACATCCCCTCGAGCGACACCTACATCGAGAAGGACTCGTCGATCAACGAGGAGATCGAGCGCCTCAGGATGTCCGCCACGAGCTCGCTGGTGAGCCGCCGGGACGTGATCGTCGTGGCCAGTGTCTCCTGCATCTACGGCCTCGGTTCCCCGAAGGACTTCACCGAGCTCATGATCCCGATCAGGAAGGGCGGGGAACTGGGCCGCAACCCGTTCCTCGAGCGCCTGGTCGACAACATCTATGACCGGAACGACTTCGAGCTTAAGCCCGGCCGGTTCCGGGTCAGGGGCGACGTCGTCGACGTCATGCCGTCGTACTCAGAGCGCGGCCTGCGGGTCGAGTTCTTCGGGGACACGGTCGAGGACATCAGCGAGTTTGAGCCGATCAGCGGCGAAGTGATCCGAAAGCTCGACAAGTTCGACCTCTACCCGGCGAACCAGTACGTGAGGAGCCGCGGGTCGCTGGACCCCGCCATCGTCTCCATCAAGGCCGAGCTCGTGGACCGGATCGCTTGGCTCGAGGCCGAGGGAAAGCTCCTTGAGGCCCAGAGGCTCAAGATGCGAACCAACTACGACCTCGAGATGCTCCAGGAGATGGGGTTCTGCAATGGCATCGAGAACTACTCGCTGCACTTTGGGAGCAGGAAGCCCGGCGACCGCCCCTCGTGCCTGATCGATTTCTTCCCGAAGGACTTCCTGCTCATGGTCGACGAGAGCCACGCCACGGTCCCGCAGATCGGCGGCATGTACAATGGCGACCGGGTGAGGAAGCAGACGCTCGTCAACTTTGGCTTCAGGCTCCCCTCGGCCTTGGACAACAGGCCGCAGAGCATGGAGGAGTTTAACCAGATAACCGGCCAGACGCTCTACGTCTCGGCGACGCCTTCCCCCTACGAGATCGAGCGCTCGGCGGTCGTGGCGGAGCAGGTCATCCGGCCCACGGGTCTCCTGGACCCGGAGATCACGATCAAGCCCATCAAGGGGCAGGTGGAGGACCTGATCGCCCGAGCGAAGGAGGCGGCGGCATCCGGCGAGCGCGTGCTCGTCACGACGCTTACCAAGCGCTTGTCCGAGGACCTCACGACCTACCTCCGGGAGGCCAAGGTCCGGGTCGAGTATCTCCACTCCGACATCGATACGATTGAGAGGATCGAGATCCTTCGGAACCTCCGGCTCGGCAACTTCGACGTGCTGGTCGGCATCAACCTCCTGCGCGAGGGCCTGGACCTGCCCGAGGTGGCGCTGGTCGCGATCCTGGACGCCGACAAGGAGGGCTTCCTTCGGAGCGAGACGAGCCTCATTCAGACGGCCGGCCGCGCGGCGCGCCACGAGAAGGGCAGGGTGATCCTCTACGCGGATGTCATGACGCGCTCGATCGCGAAGACGATCGAGGTGACAAACGCGCGCCGCGCGAAGCAGATCGCCTACAACACGGAGCACGGGATCACGCCGACGAGCGTGAAGCGAGGCGCCCAGCAGAGCCTGCACACCTATGACGGGACGGGCGTCGTCGAGGAGGCGGACGTGTCCGATGCCCCGGACGACGTGGCGGCCGTGATCGCCGAGCTCGAGGACGAGATGCAGGAGGCCGCGGGCAGGCTCGAGTTCGAGAAGGCTGCGGTCATCCGCGACCAGATCGATGCGCTGAAGAGCGGCTCCTACAAGAAGACCGCGAAGGGGCCGAGGCGCCTCAAGCCCACTCGGGCGGGTTTTGGAGCTGGGGGTTGAGGATCCCGATGCAGGGCAGGTTCCTGTAGCGCTCCGCGAAGTCCAGCCCGTAGCCGACGACGAACCGGTCCGGGATCTTGAAGCCGACGAAGTCGGCCTCGAAATTGACCTCGCGCCGGCCCTGCTTGTCCAGGAGCACGCATGTCCGAAGTGACGCGGGCCCAAGCTTGTTGATGAGGCTGGTGACGAGCGTGATCGTCTTGCCCGTGTCCAGTATGTCGTCGATGAGAAGGACGTGCCGCTTCGCCACGTCGATCGTCAGGCTGTGGACGATCTGGGGCGTGCCGATCGAATTCGTGCGGTTGGCGTAGCTTGAGATGCGTATGCAGTCCAGGCGGACCGGGTTCTCGATCTCGCGCATCAGGTCCGCCGTGAACATGACGGCCCCGTTGATGATGGAGACGATCGTGAACTCGCCGTCGCCAAATGACTTTCGGATCTCCCTGCCGAGCTCCTTCACCCGCTTCTTGATCTGGGCCTCGGTGAACAGGACGCTCTCCAGGTCCGGATGCTTGGCGGCTTTCTTGGTCGGCATGGGTGGGGGTCCCAAGCGAGACCGAGCGCGCGGGCGGAAGCAAACCGTTATCGCTCCGGCGTGTGAAATCTCGAGGCCGCTTTTCTTTTGACTTCGACTCTGCCCCTCCTTGCGTCGATTCTCGCGGTCCTTACGAGGGCATGATCTCAATCCGGATCCAGAAACTGAGCAAACGATTCGGCGCCGTGACCGCGCTTCACGGCCTGGACCTGGTCATAAACCCGGGCGAGCTGTTCTTCCTCCTGGGCCCCAGCGGCTGCGGCAAGACGACGCTGCTGCGCTGCATGGCGGGCTTCTACATCCCGGAGGAGGGCAAGATCTTCTTCGGCGAAGAGGACGTGACGAACCTGGCGCCCTACAAGCGCAACACGGGAATGATGTTCCAGAGCTACGCCCTCTGGCCCCACATGACGGTGGCCGAGAACGTGGCCTTTGGCCTTGAGGAACGGAAGCTCCCGAGGGCCGAGATCACGACCAAGGTCGGAGAGGCCCTGGAGTCGGTGAAGATGGGCGCCTATGCGAGCCGGCGCCCGAACCAGCTCTCCGGCGGCCAGCAGCAGCGGGTGGCGCTCGCGAGGGCGCTCGTCATCCGTCCAAGGTGCCTGCTCCTCGATGAGCCCCTCTCGAACCTGGATGCCCGCCTGCGCCTGGAGATGCGCACCGAGATCCGCAGGGTCTGCAAGGAGTTCAAGCTCACGACCGTCTACGTGACCCACGACCAGAAGGAGGCCCTCTCGGTCTCCGACCGCATGGCCGTCATGGAGGGCGGCCACATCAAGCAGCTGGGGACCCCGCAGGAGATTTACCGGCGCCCCATGACCCGCACCGTGGCCGACTTCATCGGCGAGACGAACTTCATCAAGGGAACACTCAAGGGCGTCTCGGGCGGGCAGGCCACGGTCGCGACCGAGATGGGCGACTTCCTGGGGGTCTTCGGCGACCCGTCGTCCCAGCCCGCCGTCGGCACGCACGTGACGCTTTCCGTGAGGCCCGAGTGCTGGACCATCTCGCCGACTGCGGTCCCCGGCAACACGATCAAGGGACGGATCGGGAAGTCGGTCTACCTGGGCGAGAACGCCCAGTACGACTTCGTCTCGGGGCCGGCGTCGCTCAAGATACTCGAGCTCAATCCCCGCTTTGTCGACGCTTCGGCGGCCGGGGAGGTCTACGCGAGCGTCCAGCCCGAGGACGTCGTCGTCCTGAGGGACTAGGGGCCTGCCCATGCTGAAGCGTGGGATCATCGTCCTGGCCCTGGTGGTCATCCTCGCGCTGCCGTTCGTCCTGCGGCCGCACCGCGAGGCGCCGGGGCAGGCGGACGACACGCTGGTCATGGTCTCCCCGCACAACGAGGCGATCCGCCACGAGTTCTCGATAGGCTTCCGGCGGTGGTACAAGGCGAAGACCGGCCGCTCGGTCTTCCTCGACTGGAGGAACGTCGGCGGGACGAGCGACATCGCGCGCTACCTGGACGGCCAGTACGTGGCCTCCTTCGAGAATATCTGGACGAACAAGTTGAACAAGCCCTGGGATGCCGAGATCCAGGCCGTGATCCAGAAGGGCTTGCCGAAGGACGCGTCGGACCTGGCGAAGGAGGCGAGGGCCGCCTTCATGGCCTCCGAGGCCGGCTGCGGAATAGACCTCTTCTTCGGCGGAGGCCCCTTCGATTTTGAGCAGCAGGCGAGGGCGGGGCGCCTCATCGATCCCGGCATCCGCAGGCAGCACCCGGAATGGTTCACCGAGGACAGCTTCCCCGCGACCTTTGCCGGCGAGCCCTTCCGGGACGCCGAGGACCGGTGGTTCGGCACGGTGCTGAGCTCCTACGGCATCCTCTACAACAAGGACGCGCTGGCCAAGCTGGGCTTCGACCACCCGCCCGAGCAGTGGGCGGACCTCGAGGACCCGCGCTACGTGGGCGAGGTCGGCCTTTGCGATCCGACGCAGAGCGGCTCGATCGCGCAGGCCTTCATCAACGTGATCCAGCAGCAGATGCACTTCCAGGTGGACCCGCTGGGCACGGCCCCCACGCCCGAGGCGACGCACGCGGCCCTTGCAAAGGGTTGGATCAACGCCTTGCAGCTTCTGCAGATCGTGGGCGCCAACGCGCGCTACTTCACCGACACCTCGCAGAAGCCTCCGATCGACGTGGCCGACGGCAACTGCGCGGCTGGCATGTGCATCGACTTTTACGGGCGCGAGCAGCAGGAGGCGGTCAAGAACCGCACCCCCGGCAGGCCGGAGAGGCTGGGCTACGCCTCACCGGAGGGGGGTGCGGCCTACTCGGTCGACCCGATCGCGCTCCTAAGGGGCGCGCCGCACCCCGAGGTAGCCAAGGCCTTCATCGAGTACGTGCTCTCGATCGAGGGCCAGAAGCTCTGGAACCTGGAGCCCGGGACGCCGGGCGGCCCCGAGGAGTTCGCGCTTCGGCGACTTCCGGTGAGGCGCGACTTCTACACGCATGCGGAGTGGCGGTCGCTGAGGAGCGATCCCGACGAGAACCCCTATTTCCAGAAGAAGCCCCTCCTCTTCATCGACGCCTGGACGTCGGACCTCTACTCGCCGATGCGCTTCATCATCCGCGTCATGACCGAGGACACGCACCAGGAGCTGACGAGCGCCTGGAGGGCCATCATCAAGGCGCCTGAGCCCGCCAGGTCCAGGGCATTGGCCGTCCTCCAGGACGTCTCCTGCGTGGATCTCGAGCAGACGAGGAGCCGGGTGAAGAAGGGCCTGGGCTCCAAGAACCTGGTCGAGCAGGTGAGCCTGGCACGCGACCTGGGAGACACCTTCCGCGGCAACTACCAGAGGGCCCAGCGGATCGCCGAGGGCAGGGAATAGGTCCTACAGGGCCGCGAAGGCGGCCGCGAAGGCGGCCCGGTCCTTGGACGCGAAGAAGGAGGTCCCCGCGACAAAGGTGTCGGCCCCGTTGGCGCGGCAGCGCACGGCGTTGTGCTCGTCGATGCCGCCATCGACCTCGATCCGCAGGTCAAGCGAGCGCTCGCGCCGCCATGAGTCCACCCGGGCCATCTTCGGAAGCGTGTCCTCGCGGAAGGCCTGCCCGCCGAAGCCGGGCTGCACCGTCATGACGAGGATCAAATCCACGTCGCCGAGATAGGGCTCCACGGCCTCGACGGGGGTGCCGGGGTTGAGCGCAAGGCCCGCGTGGCACCCGTGGGCCCGGATGGCCGCCAGGGTGGCCTTGTGGTCGAAGTCGGGCTCGATGTGGATCGTGATCCGGTCGGCTCCGGCCTTGGCGAAGGCGTCCACGTACTTCTGCGGCTCGGACAGCATGAGGTGCGTGTCGAAGAAGAGCTTCGAGCCGTCGCGCCTGAGCGATGCCAGGGTCTCCGGGCCGAAGGAGAGGTTCGGGACGAAGTGGCCGTCCATCATGTCGAGGTGAAGCCACTTGATCCCGAGCGCCGCCACGGCCTCGGCGCCCTTGCCCAGGGCTGCGTGGTCGCTTGCCAGGAGGGACGGGGCGAGGATCGGGGCGTTCATCGGGGGGACACCGGCCTACCAGACGTCGAGGACGGCGTGGGTCGCCTTGGACGCAAGGAGGTCGGCCAGGAGCGGGAACGTGTTGTACTCCGATTGCAGCTGGTTGTTCACCTCCCCAAAGGGGACCGATCCGAGGCCGTTGTCGACAAAGGCCTCGCGCTGCACCTCGACCGTGCGGTCCTGGAAGAGGAACTTGCCGGTGCGGTTGTCCCGGAGGCTCAGGGTCGCCGAGAGCCTCAGCGTGAACTTCCTGGCCAGCCCGTTGTCGTCCTCGCGGTTGGCGGCGTTGTCCCGGCGGTAGTTCGTGAGCGTGATCGTCAGGGTCGCGTCGGCGTCGTTCTGGTCGTTCACCACCTCGACACGGCCGTCCTTAATGAAGGCGCTGCGCACAAGGGTGGTCAGCGTCGCCTGCGACTGCGCGATCGTCGTCTTGTTCTTCGTCGGCGATATGTAGAGCGTCGAGAAGGTCGGCAGCGGGCCCGCGCCCATGTGGTAGTGCGAGCAGCCCTGCAGCACGAACGCCGAGACCAGGAGGAGGCACCACACTCGCGTCATGGTGTCGGGGGCCCCTCTCCTCAGAAAAAGAAGAACTTCTTCTTCGGCGGCGCGATCATCGGGTGAATGGACTGCCGGACGACGCGGGACTCAAGCTCGGCCAGCCGCTTCTTCGCAAAGCGGGCGGGTGCGGAGTCCGGGTAGGCGGTGATCGCCTCGTTGTAGAAAATCTTCGCGGCCTCGTAGTTGAACCGCTTGTAGAAGTAGTAGTCGCCGATGTAGATTTTGCTGTTGGCGAGGATGGTCTTCATCTTGTCGACACCATCGGCCGCCTTGGCGATGCCGGCGTCGCCCGGGTAGAGGATCATGAAGTCCTCGTAGTAGGTCATGGCCTCCTTGGTCGAGGCCTGGTCGTACTTCGGCCCCTCCGTGAGGGATGCGTGGAGGTCGCCGAGCTTCAGGTAGGCGACGGGTGCCAGGACGCTCTGCGGGTACGTGTTCACCAGGCGGTCCAAGGCGTCGATGGCCTCCTCGGTGTTGGACTCAAGCTGGTTGCCGCGGGCGGCCTCCATGAGGGCCAGGGGAGCGTAGTCGCTGTAGGGGGCGTTCAGCACGATCACCTCCATGAACTCCGTGCCGCGGGTGCGGTTCGGGAAGTCCGGGATCCAGCCCCAGGTCCAGTTGCGGCCGCCGTCGAGCAGGATGGCGGCGATGCGGTACTCCTCGCCGATGACGTCGTTGAAGCGCTTGGTGTTCGGGTAGCGCCTGAGCACCTGCTGGAAGTCGCTGAAGGCGTCGAAGAGCTGCTTGCGCTTCACGAGAAGCTTGCCAGCGCGGTAGAGGGCCTCGGGGGCGTAGATCGAGCCCTGGTACTTGGAGGCCACCTTGTGGTAGCCGCGGATGGCGGCATGGAGGCTTCCGGCCTCCTCGTCGGCCCTCGCCTTGTTCATGAGGTCCAGGGCCTTGGTGCCCTTGGTGCCCGTCAAACCCTCGAGCGCGCCCCCCTCGACCTGCCAGCCCGTGCCGGGTGACCACGTCAAGTCGGCGGCCAGACGATCAGTTACGCAAAGAGCGCATGCCGCCGCGATCCAAAGGGGCAGTAGGCGGCGGCGGAGAAAAGGGATCGGCATGAGGACGGAAATCACCAGCGAATCAGGGCGCTCCCGTAGGTCAAGCCTGCCCCGAACGCGACGAGGAGGGTGATGTCGCCGGGCTGGATGCGGCCGGCCTTCCGGGCCTCGTCCATGGCGATCGGGATGGAGGCGGCCGAGGTGTTGCCGTACCGGTCCACGTTCACGAAGAAGCGCTCGACGGGAAGCTCGAGGTACTGGGCGATGGCGTCGATGATGCGCAGGTTGGCCTGGTGGGGTATCACGAGCCCAATCTGAGTCGCGGCGAGACCGTGTTGTTCCAAAATATCGCGGGCGGCCTCCTCCATGACGCGGACGGCCAGCTTGAAGACTTCCTTGCCCTTCATCTTGATGAACTGGTCGCCCCTGGCCATCGACTCCGCCGAGGTCGGCATCCGGCTGCCGCCGGCCGGGATGCACAGGAGGTCGGTGTCCTCGCCCAGGGCGCCCAGGAGGGTGCCCATGAGGCCGATGTCAGGCGTGTCGCTCAGGCCCACGACGGCGGCCCCGGCGCCGTCCCCAAAGAGGAGGCACGTGCCCCGGTCCTGCCAATTGACGACCGAGGAGAGCTTCTCCGCGCCGATCACGAGCGCCTTCTTGTAGCGGCCCGAGCTCAGCATGGCGCAGGCCGTGTCGAGGGCGTAGATGAAGCCCGAGCACGCCGCATTGAGGTCGAAGCACGCGGCCGTCGTCGGGACGCCGAGCTTGTGCTGGACGATGCAGGCCGTGGACGGCATCGGGGAGTCCGGCGTGACGGTCGCGACGAGCACGAGGTCGATCTCCGAGGCCGGGACCCCGGCGTCCTCGAGCGCCCGCCTGGCCGCCGCGACCGCCAGGTCCGAGGTCGCCTCGTCCGGGGCCGCTATCCGGCGCTCGCGGATCCCGCTCCTCGCGCGGATCCACTCGTCGGACGTGTCGACCATCTTTGCCAGGTCCTCATTGGTCAGAACGCGTTCGGGAGCGTAGGATCCAGTTCCAAGTATTACGGTTGAGCGGGTCGACATGCCGGAAGGTTCAGGTGATGGGCTCGATCAGGAGATCATTAGCCCTGGCGATGTCCGCCTCCATGCGCTGGTTCATGTCCGCCTTGATGATTTCCCCGGCCGCCCTGATGGCGCTCTTGATGGCGTTGCGGTTGGAGGAACCGTGGGCCTTCAGGATGTTGCCGCGCAGCCCGAGGAGCGGCGCGCCGCCGTAGCGCTCCGGGTTGATCCTCTCCTTGAGCGCCGAGAAGGCGCCCATGGACAGGAGGGCGCCGGTGCGCCGCATGGGGTTGGCCCCCAGCTCCTCCTTGAGCATGCCGCGGATGAACCTCTCCAGCGACTCCCAGCTCTTCAGCATGATGTTCCCGACAAACCCGTCGCAGACCACCACGTCGACGTGCTCGGTGAACACCTGGAAGCCCTCGATGGGCCCGGAGTACTTGATGATGCCGTCGATCCGCTTCAGCAGGTCGTTCGTCTCGGTGATGAGCGAGTTGCCCTTGCCGTCCTCCGTGCCGATGGACATGAGGCCCACGCGCGGGGAGGGGATCCCGAGCATCACGCGGCAATAGTGGCTTCCCAGTATGGAATTGTGGACGAGGTGCTCCGGCTTCGGCTCGGGGTTGGCACCGGCGTCAATCAGGACGAAGTGGCCGCCCTCCCTCGGGACGACGGCGGCCAGGGCGGGCCTTGCCACGCCGTCCATGGTCCGCAGCCGCAGCGTGCCGCACGCCATCAGGGCCCCGGTGTTGCCGCAGCTGACGACGACATTCGCCTCGCCGTTCTTCACGAGCTCGATGGCGCGCGCCATCGAGGAGTCCTTCTTCTTCTTCAGGGCCACGAGCGGCTTGTCATCCATCGTGATGACCTCCGAAGCGTGGAGGATCGAGACGCGCTCGCTGCGGCTCAGGCCGTAGTGCGCGATGATCGGCTTAAGGACCGCCTCGTCGCCGACCAGGGTGATCGGGTTCAGGTTGGCGCTCTGGGCGAGCGCAAGTTTGACCGCGGCGACGACCTCACTGGGTCCCAAGTCGCCACCCATCGCGTCGACCGCGATCCGGCCGGGTATTCCGGGGGCCATGACCGTCTCGTACCGCCGTTAATCGACGGTGTGAAACTATGCCTCGATGCTGAGAACCTGGCGACCGCGGTAGGTACCGGTCTTGGGATTCACGCGGTGAGCCCTCACGAGGCTACCGTCGGACGGGTCGCGTGCGAACTCAGGCGCCTTGAAAGCGTTGGCTGCACGGCGATTTGCGCTACGGCGCTTGGACTGCTTGCGTTTTGGATTGGCCATGGGAAAAGGGTTTAAAGGTTGACCGTTTAAAGGCCGAGTGGCCTCCCCGTCAAGCGCACACTGGAACGCATACAAGACTTGTGCCTCGGGCAGGCTCGCGTACCAAGGATACAACCAATGGAAGCCACGTTTTTACAGATCATACTTTTGGGCATCATACAGGGCGCAGCCGAGCTGCTCCCCGTCTCCAGCTCCGCCCACGTGATCGTGGCCGAGAAGCTGATGCACCTGAACCCGGCGAGCCCCGACATGACCTTCCTGCTCGTCATGCTGCATACCGGCACCATGTTCGCCGTGGTTGCGTACTTCTGGAAGTCATGGAAGGAGAGCTTCTTCAGTAGTTCAAAGGCCACGGGCGACGCCGCCTTCCGGATCGGCTTGGCCACCATGCTGACGGCCTTCATCTATCTCTTCATCCAAGCCATCCTGAAGAAGACCCTCCTAAGCGCCCATCCCGGGGCCGAGGTGGAGAGCCTCTTTGCCAACCTGCCCCTGATAGCGGTTTCCCTGGCAGTGGCCGGGCTAATCATCGTCGTAGCCGGCCTGAAACCTGTTCCGGTCCCGAAAGACCAGCCCGAGGGTCCCCTTCCGCCCGGCAAGGCCATCGTCATCGGCATTGTCCAGGGCTTCACCCTGCCATTTCGGGGCCTTTCCCGGTCGGGCTCGACCATCTCGGCCGGCATGCTGCTCGGCGTGCCGAAGCGGGTGGCCGAGGAATTCAGCTTCGCCCTTGCCGTCATTGTCACGCCCCCGGCGATCGCCCGGGAACTCCTGCGCCTCTACAAGGCCCACAGCGCCGATGGCGCCTCGGTGCATTTTGGACCGCTTCTCCTGCCCGGCGTCATCGGCATGGTCTTCAGCTTTGGCGCGGGCCTCCTGGCGCTCCAGTGGCTCTCCGGCTGGCTCGAGAACGGCAAGTGGCACTACTTCGGGTTCTACTGCTTTGCTGCCGCCGCGGGCGTGGCGCTGATGGCGCACCTGGGCTACTGACATGGGCGACCTGCAACGACTGACGCAGTCGCTGGCCGCCCGACAGGAGCTGAGCGCGGACGATATCCGCGTTGCGGCCGCGGCGCTCGGCGCCGAGGGGCCGGCCGACGACGAGAAGGCCGCATTCCTCTCCGCGCTCTCCGCCAAGGGCGAGACCGCCGCGGAGGTTGCGGCGTTCGCGACCGCGTTCCGTGCACTGGCGCTCGAGCCGGGACTCGGGGCCTACGCGGACAGGGCGATCGACATCGTCGGCACGGGCGGCGACCACTCGGGCGGTTTCAATGTCTCAAGCCTCGCGACGCTCGTCGTCGCTTCCGCCGGCGTGCCGGTCATGAAGCACGGCAACCGCGGCATCACGTCGAAATGCGGCAGCGCGGACTTGTTCGCGGCGTTCGGCTTCGCGCTCGATGCCGCGCCGGGCAGGCTCCAGTCCGCGATGGAGAGCCTGGGCTACGTCTTCCTGTTCGCGCCCGCGTGGCACCCGGCGTTCAAGCGGATCGGGCCCGTGAGGAAGCTCCTGGCCGCGCGCGGCGAGCGAAGCGTCTTCAACATCCTCGGGCCCCTCCTTAATCCGGGCCGGCCGGCGCACATCCTCCTGGGCGCGGCATCCCCGGCCCTGGTGGAGAAGCTGGCCGACGCGCTGGAGATCCTGCAAACCCGCTCAGGCCTCGCCGTGCACGGGATCATCGAGCCCGGCAAGGGCATCGACGAGCTGACGTCGGCGACGGTCAACACGGTGAGGGGCGTCGGCTCATTGAAGAGCGTGAACGGCGAATGGACGCCCGAGTCATTCGGGCTCGCCCGCGCGCCGTTCTTGGAGATCACCGGCGGCGACGTGGCGGCCAACCTCGCTATTGCCAATGAACTGGCCTCCGGAAACGGCCCCCGGGGCCTGGCTGACACCGTCGTTCTCAACAGCGCCGTGGCACTGTGGGTCGCCGGCGCGCGCCCCGACGCAAGGGGTGCCATCGGCGAGGCCCGGGAGCTGCTATGTGGGGGTGCCGTGAAAGCAAAGATGTCACAGACGAGGGATTTCTTCTCGAGCCATGGATAAGCCCGTGAAGCGCCAGTATTTTGGCACCGACGGGATCCGCGGCCCCTTTGGCGGTCCCGTCGTGAACGAGGATTTCTTCGCTAGGATCGGGAAGGCCGCGGCGCGCTGGCTCGAGTCCCGGGGCATTCAGGGGGGCAAGGTCCTGATCGGCCGCGACACGCGTGCCTCCGGGGCCGACCTCGTCCGCGCATTGGGCGTGGGCCTGAATTCCGCCGGCGCCTCCGCTGTCTCCGCAGGCATCGTCCCGACCCCGGCCGTCTCCGCGGCCGTCGTGCACACGGGCGCCTCGCTCGGCGCCGTCGTCACGGCCTCCCACAACCCGGCGGCGGACAATGGGGTCAAGTTCTTCGGCGCCGACGGCGCCAAGCTCTCGGACGAGGATGAGGCCGCCATCGAGTCCTTCATTGAGCCCTCGGACGGCAAGGCCAAGGTCGTGCCGGACGACGGCGAGGAACTCCCGGGTGAATCGATCCTCGAGTCCTACGTCAGCGCGTCGACGAAGATCCTGCCAACCAAGTCGCTCAAGGGATGGACGATCGCGCTCGACACGGCAAACGGCGCGACCTGCAACTCGAGCTCGGCCGTCCTCTACTTCATGGGAGCGAAGCTGACCTGCATCGGCGACCACCCCGACGGCCAGAACATCAACAAGGGTGTCGGCAGCGAGCACCCGGGCCGCCTTGCCCTGCTCGTGGTCTCGAGCGGCGCGAGGCTCGGGATCGCGCACGACGGCGACGGCGACCGGTGCGTCATCTGCGACGAGGAGGGCTCGGTCCTGGACGGTGACGAGGTGCTGACGATCCTGGCCACGCACGCGCTCGCGCGCGGCACGCTGGTCGCGAAGACGCTTGTCGTCACGATCCAGAGCAACCTCGGGGTCGACGCCGCCGTGGCGGCCGCGGGCGGGCGGGTCGTGCGCACGCCGGTGGGCGACCGCTACGTCGCGCAGAGGATGAGGGCCGAGGGTGCTGCGCTCGGCGGGGAATCCTCCGGCCACATCGTGAACTTCAGCGTCGGGCCCACGGGCGACGGCCTTGCCGCGGCGCTCAAGGTGATCGAGGTCATGTTCGAGACTGGCAAGCCGCTCTCGCGGCTGCGGAAGGTCCTAAAGAAATTCCCGCAGGTGTCGGCCGGGCTTACGGTGCGCGAGAAGAAGCCCGTGGACACGCTGCCGCACCTTTGCGCTGCAATGACGGAGCTTGAGTCGAAGCTCGGCTCGTCGGGCCGAATCCTCGTGCGCTATTCCGGCACGGAGTCGAAGATCCGCTTCCTGGTCGAGGGCGCCGATGACGACGTCGTGAGGTCCGGCCTTGAAAGCCTGGTTGCAGCCGCAAGGATCGACCTCGACGTGCTCTAGGCTAGGGGATTTCGTAAATCTCCACCAAGGCGATGCCGGTCGTGCTGTTGGCGCCGGTCACTTGCGCGGTGTACGAACCTGGTGGAAGCGTGAGAATCATAGCCGAGTCGGCGCTGTCCGCGGGCAACGAGAAGGCGCTCACGCTCGACATCACGGTGGCGGTTGCGGGCTGAACACCCGCGGAAACACCTGAATCACCCGAGAGCGGCGCGGTCTGCCATCCGGAATTTGTGGCTATGACCCTTGCCGGGGTCGCAGAGTCGTAAACCGTCAGCACGGGCTTGGCCAATGCCCCGGCGACGTTGAAAGTAGAGAGGGTCGGTCCCACCGCCCGTATGAGGACTGTCTCCGATGACTCCCCGCTGATGACAAAGCCCCCGATAAGGATGTCGGCACCTGTACCGACGTATGCGCGCGCCGAGAGGTTGATGATTCGGTTTCCCGGGGACTCCGCGAAAACATCATCAGGATCGGCGTCGTAGACCTCGGCGAGCGCAATGCCTGGATCCAGGTTGGTGGAGGTGATTTGGGCGGTGTAGGAGCCGGGATTCAGGTTCTTCACGACCGCCGCATCCTTGGATCCGGCTGTCAGCGCGAACGCCCCGACCGAGCTCATCGTGGCGGCCAGGGAGGGATCCCAGCTGCTGACAGTGGTGGACAGCGTGGGTCCGGCGAAAAGCAGGAGTTCCGGGTTGGCGAGGTACCCCGCCACATTGAAGGACGCGAGGGTGGGTCCCACGCCGCGGAGGAGGACTTGTTTGCTTTGGTTGCCCGCGGTCACGAAGCCCGCGATTAGGATATCCGCGGCGTTCTGGCCTGGCGCAACATACGCCCTGGCTGAAATGTTCGAGAGATGAGCACCGTTGGGACTTGTCGCGACCGACACCGAGGCGGCGGTGGAAGTAACTGATCCCAAAGCGTTTGTGATCGTCGCGGCATAGGCGCCGCCCTGGTTGGCCCCAATGTTATTCAGAACGAGCGACGACGAATTTGCCCCCGGAATGGCCATCCCGCCAACACTCCACTGGTAGGTGAAGGGTGCCGTTCCGGTGGCTGACACGGATAGCGCGGCGCTGCCCCCAACGTAAGTTGATACGGCACTCGGCTGAACGACGATTAGGGGTGGCCCGCTTAGGGCGAGCGATGCCGCACTGCTGGTGACGGAACCCGCCGCGTTCGAAACCGTGACCGCGTAGTCGCCGACGTTCGCGATGCCCGCGCCGGGGACGGAGAGTTGGCTTCCCGTTGCACCCGGAATTGGCGTCCCGTTGAGTTCCCATTGGTAGCTAAGTCCTGCGCCGGTGGCCCCGGCGTCGAACGTCGCAGTGGATCCCGGGGCGGCAGAAGCGGCAATCGGCTGGCTCGTGATGGTCGGGGCAACCGTCACGGACTCGGTGGCGTTGGCAATCAGGATCAGTCCATTCACGTTGGATCCGTCAAATTCCTCGAGCGGACCGGGAAGGTTGTTATACCCGGGCGAGCTCGCGGCGAGTGCGGGAAACGAGCCTGCTGCGATAAGGAGCCCGTCGGAGCCCATCGCGAGGCTGGTTATGGCTGCATTTGATTGCTGTCCGTTGGATACGAACGCGGGATCCAGATTGCCGGCCGCGTCGAAACGTAGGAGGAAGTAGTTGTAGTTGGTCGGGCCGAAATAGAATCCGCGCGATGTCGGACCGAGGCTCGATTCCGTCAACGCCACTATGGCGCGACCGCTGGAGTCAACAGTCGCCGCGGTCACTGAGGCCTGGGAAAAGTATTGGCCGACCAGATTTGGGAAAGTGTAGGTTAGGTCCGACGCCCCTGATGATTCTAGCCGAGCTATGATGTTGCCTGTCGCGCTTGACGCGACAACCAAGAGATGCCCGTCGCTCTCTGGTGCCACGGCGGAGATCGTGGTGTTCGCGGAGATGGATGATGCATCAAAGGTGGTGTCGACGCTTCCGTCGGCGTTCAACGCGCCGAGGGATTCATTGCGGTTGCTACCGACCTCGCTGAACTGGCCTGCGACAAAAAGTCCCCCGCTCGGCCTTTGGACGAGCAGAGTGACGGGGCCGTTCGTGCCGGAGAGTGTTCCATACGCGGGGTCGAGCGAACCATTCGCCAGGAAAGCTGCGATGTTGG